>ENA-UOUL01000283-UOUL01000283.1-bioreactor-metagenome-genome-assembly--contig:-NODE-283-length-88679-cov-8.273007_pt1 | contig 88679 bp, 79 predicted proteins | sample MGYA00249838_ERZ747220 | MGnify/ENA primary metagenome ERZ747220 (study PRJEB28778, sample SAMN05720191) | bioreactor metagenome | isolation source: Anaerobic biogas reactor | place: USA:Washington... | reverse complement strand
AGACGGTCATTCGCTCCTCCATACTCATTGCTTGCACCGCTTCCCCGGTGTATTCGATGCAATAGCCGGTTCCGCCCTGCGTGGTGATGCGGCCAATGAGATAGAGGATCATGTCTTTGGCGGTCACTCCGAACGGCAACCTGCCGTCGACGCGGATTTCCAGTGTCTTCGGCTTATACTGCAAGAGGGTCTGCGTGGCCAGCACATGCTCGACCTCGCTGGTGCCGATACCGAACGCCAACGCGCCGAATGCCCCGTGGGTAGCCGTGTGACTGTCGCCGCAGACAATGGTCATGCCGGGCTGAGTGAAACCCAGTTCCGGGCCGATGACGTGGACGATCCCCTGGTTCTTGTCCGACAGATCGTAGAGCCGGACGCCGAACTGATGGCAGTTCGCCCGAAGGGTGTCGATCTGTTGCTTGGAAATCGGGTCGAGAATCGGAAGGGAGCGGTCCGTCGTGGGGACGTTGTGATCGGCCGTGGCCACCGTGCGCTCGGGCCGGCGAACGCGACGGCCGGCCAGCCGCAGTCCCTCGAAGGCCTGTGGGCTGGTCACTTCGTGGACGAGGTGCAGGTCGATGTAGAGAATCGTCTGCTTCCCCGACTCGGCATGGACAACGTGGTTGTCCCAAATCTTCTCGAACATCGTCCGGGGATGAGAGGATGATGACATAGCGGGTGGCTACAGGTTCGGATGGGGGTGGTGAAAAAATCGGCCGGTGCCGGGAAAGACGATACGTACTTCGCCGAGCAATTGGACGACAAACCTCTTAGTATAACCTGCCAGGGAGCGGGTTTGAAGGCTAAGCGACCGCAAACTGCCGTTGTTGCTGCCACCAACGGGCAGCCGCCTGCCGCGACCAATCGGCGGCGGCTTCGCAGTCGGCGAGGGCATCGGCCAAACTGGCGGCGTCCGGATAACGATCGTCCGGATCTTTGGCAAGGCATCGCAGCACCGTTCGCTCGATATCCGCGGGCGTTTCCGGCTGGTGGGCGGACGGGGGGATCACTTCCTGATGGGCATGGGCAAACATTACTTTGATCGGTTTCTCGCCCTCGAACGGAGGTCGGCCAGTCAACAGGTAATAGGCGACCGCGCCCAAAGAGTAGATATCGCTGCGAGCGTCGGGTTCGTGGTGTGGGAGCTCCGGCACCCGGCTCCGCTGCTGAACCTGCGCCGGGTCACCGACCGGACCGTCGGCGGTGCCTGCATCGCCGTCATGCTGCTGTTCTTCGCCGCGTTCGGCGTCATCTACTTCGTCGCGCAACAGTTCCAGTTCGTGCTCGGATACGGCCCGCTCGAGACAGGGGTGCGGCTGCTGCCCCTGGCGGTCGCGGTATCGGCGGGTGCCGCAGTGAGCAGCCGGCTCGCCCCGAGGATCGGTTCGCGTACGGTGATCGCCGGGGGCATGACGATCGCGGCCACCGGCGTGCTCGCACTCGTCGCACTGTCGTCCGTACCCGGTTACCCGCTCGTGCTCGCGTCGCTGCTCCTGCTCGGTCTGGGCATCGGTCTCGCCACCCCGCCCGCGACCGACCTGATCATGGCGAGCTTCTCCGAGAGCGAACTCGGCGCCGCCGGCGGCCTCAACGACACCGCCGTCGAGCTCGGTGGATCCCTCGGTATCGCGCTACTCGGTTCCGTTCTCGCCACGACCTACAGCGATCGGATCGCCGGGTTCCTCGCCGACCTCCCGTCGACGAACCTGACCGGCACCATGGCCGCGCAGGCGGAGCAGGCCGTCGAGGCCGCCCGCGACTCGGTGGGCGGCGCCGCGATCGTCGCGGACGAACTCGCGAAGAACCCGTTCGCCGAGTCCTACGCGCAACCCCTGCTCGACGAAGCCGCGACGGCGTTCGCCGCCGCCATCGCCGACGCGAGCCTCGTCGGTGGAATCGGGTTGGCCGCCGGTGCGGTGCTCGTCGCGGTGCTGCTGCCCGGCCGCGCCCACACACGGTAACCGCGTCGAATGGCGATTGCCGCGGGAAATTCCGCGCAGCTACCACCATTCTGCGTTGCTACGACCGAACCGATCCGATACCCGCGTCACCGTCGCGGTTCAGCAGCAGATCGATCGAGATCGCCCAGGCGCGCGTGGACGCGTCGAGGAAAGCGAAGTGGTCCTCGCCCTCGACGAGGTGCAGCGACACCGGATCACCTGCCGCTCGGGCCGCATCGGTGTAGCGCTGCGCCACCTTGACCGGCACCTGGACGTCCTCCGTTCCGTGCACGACCGCGACCGGCACCCCGATCGGCAACCGGTGCTGCGGAGACGCCGACCGGTACAGCTCCGGATCGGCATCGAACCGCCGGCCGAACAGGTCCTCGATGTAGTCGATGCGTCGGCCACGTTCCGCCGCCGACGCGAGGTCGAGCGCACCCGCCTGGGACACGGTCAACTCGGGCCGGATCTTCGTGTCCTGCCCGGCCAACCACACCGCGAGCTGGCCACCTGCGGAATGCCCGACCACCCGGACCCGGTCGAGGTCGACGTCGACGCCCGCGGACCGGGCGTGCGGCGCCACGACCGTGCCGAGCGCCTCGAGCGCGGCGACGACATCCGCGGACATCTCCGGCCAGCGACCACCCGCACCGATCCGGCGATACTCGATGTTCCAGGCGGCGACGCCGCGTCGCGCCAGTTCGGCAGCGAGCGCCGTCCCCAGGTTGAGGTGGTAGCGGCCGCTCCAGAACCCGCCGTGGACGACCATGACGACCGGTACTGGGCCGGTGGTGTCGGGCAGGTACAGGTGCCCGAACTGTTCGGGCTCCGGTCCGTAGGTCAGGCGAGTGCGCGGCATACCGCAAACGCTAGTGGAGGGGTCGCTGCGTCCAGCGGTCGGTCAGCACACCGACCGCACCGAGCGCGACGGCCGCCGCCGTGGAGGTGCGCAGCACCGTCGGTCCCAGCGACACCGCGGTCGCGCCCACCGCGACGAGGCCGTCGACCTCGTCGTCGTCGAGGCCGCCCTCCGGTCCGACGACGAGCACCAGTTCGGAGGCATCGGCGAGCGGCAGCGACGCGAACGGGACGGTCGCGGATTCGTGCAGCACCGCGACGACACCACCGGCCGCGACGACACCGTGCACGAGCGCGAGTGTGTCGGCGGTGCGGTGCAGTGGCTCCACGACGGGTACGTGGGCGCGGCGGGACTGCTTCGCCGCAGCGGTCGCGACGGCCCGCCATCTGGCGACACCCTTGTCCGCCTTCGAGTCCCACCGTGCGACGCACCGCGACGACTGCCACGGCACGAACCGGTCGGCGCCGGCCTCGGTGGCCAGTTCGACGGCGAGCTCGGACCGGTCGGACTTCGGCAGGGCCTGCACGATCGTCACTCGCGGGCGCGCCGGTTCCACGGTTCGCCGCGCGAGGACCGCAGCGTCGAGGCGGTCCTTCGCGACCGCGACGACCTCGACATCGGCGATCCCGCCGCGACCGTCGGCGAACACCAGCCGCTCCCCCACCGCGATGCGACGCACCGTCGCGGCGTGCCGCCCCTCCTTGCCGTCGAGGACGGCGATCGCGCCGGCCTCGGGCAGCGGATCGAGATAGAACAGTGTCGCGACCACGCCGGTCCGCCTAGCGGGCGCTGAACGCGTCGCGCAGACGCGAGAACAGCCCGGAGGAGTTCTGTGACCCGTTGGTCACGACCTCGACGCGTTCACGGTCGTTGCTGCGACGGTAGTCCTCGAGCAGCTTGGTCTGCTTGTGGTCGAGCCGGCTGGGGACGACGACCTCGAGGTGCGCGTGCAGGTCGCCCCGCGCCGACGAACGCAGTTTCGGCATGCCGTGTCCGCGCAGCACCGCGACCGAGCCCGGCTGGGTGCCGGAATCCACGGTCACCTCGACCGCACCGTCGAGGATCGTCTCGAGGGTGACGCTGGTGCCGAGCGCGGCGTCGACCATGGGGACACGGATGGTGCAGTGCAGGTCGTCGCCGTCGCGCACGAAGACGTCGTGCTGCTGCTCGATCACCTCGACGTACAGGTCGCCGGCGGGACCGCCGCCGGGCCCGACCTCACCCTGACCGGCGAGCCGGATGCGCATGCCGTTCCCGACACCGGCGGGGACCTTGACGGTGATCTCGCGCCGGGCGCGGACACGGCCGTCGCCGCCGCACTTGCGGCACGGATCGGGAATGGTCTCGCCGGCGCCGCGGCAGGTGGGGCACGGCCGGGACGTCATGACCTGGCCGAGGAAGGAGCGCTGCACGGACTGGACCTCACCGGCACCGCCGCAGGTGGCGCACCGTACGGGCTTCGAGTCGCCGTGGGTGCCGGAACCGGTGCACGCGTCGCAGAGGATCGCGGTGTCGACGGTGACGGACTTGGTGATGCCCGTGGCGCACTCGTCGAGGGTCAGGCGGGTGCGCAGCAGCGAATCCGCGCCCGGCTGCACGCGGCCCCGGGGACCGCGGCCGCCGCCGGCGGAGCCGCCGAAGAACGCTTCGAAGACGTCGCCGAGCCCGCCGAAGCCCGCTCCGGTGAAGCCACCGGCGCCCGCGGATCCGGCCGACGCGAGGGGGTCGCCGCCCATGTCGACGATGCGGCGCTTCTCGGGGTCCGACAGCACCTCGTAGGCCGCGGAGATCTCCTGGAATCGCACCTGCGCCGACTCGTCGGGGTTGACGTCGGGGTGGTGTTCGCGCGCCAGCTTGCGGTACGCCCGCTTGATCTCCTGGTCGGTCGCGTCCTTGGACACGCCGAGCGTCCCGTAGTAGTCCCGTGCCACGTTAGGTTCTCGTCCTTACTTCTCTACACAGATGTACTTCGCTACACGTGTGCGGAGGTACTCAGCGACCGCCGAGCACCTCACCGATATATCTCGCAACGGTCGCCACCGCTGCGATCGTTCCCGGATAGTCCATCCGGGTGGGTCCGAGCACGCCGAGTCCACCGAAGACGGTGCCCGCGGTGCCGTATCCGGTCGAGACCACGGACGTGCTGCGCATCTCCTCGACCTGGGTCTCCTCCCCGATGCGGACCGTGACCCGCCCCGCATCGTGGCCGGCGGCGAGGAGCTTGAGGACCACGACCTGCTCCTCGAGGGCTTCGAGGACCTGCCGCAACGAACCGGACATGCCCGCTGTCTCGAAGTCCGCGGCGTTGCGGGTCAGGTTGGCCGTGCCACCGAGGACGAGGCGCTCCTCGGGATGCTCGACGAGCGACTCCACCAGCACCGTGGTGCACCGGATCACCGCGTCACGCAGGTCCTCCGGTGCGTCCTCCGCGAGTTCCGACACCGCGATCGACGCGGCCGCGAGCCGCTTTCCGCTCAAGGCGCTGCCCAGAAGGTCCCTCAGTCGCGCGAGAGCGTCCTCGTCGAGTACGTCACCGAGTTCGACGATGCGTTGGTCGACGCGGCCCGAGTCGGTGATGAGCACCAGCAACAGACGCGCCGGTGTCAGAGCGACCACCTCGATGTGCCGCACCGACGATGCGGACAGGATCGGATACTGCACCACCGCGACCTGGCGGGTGAGTTGCGCCAGCAGCCGGACGCCGCGGCGCAGGACGTCGTCGAGATCGACCCCCGACTCGAGGAACTGGAGGATGGCCCGACGCTCCGCCGCCGACAGCGGCTTGACGTCGGCGATCCGGTCGACGAACTGACGGTACCCCTTGTCGGTGGGGACACGGCCGGAGCTCGTGTGCGTCTGGGTGATGTACCCCTCCGCTTCGAGGACCGCCATGTCGTTGCGCACCGTCGCGCTGGACACCCCCAGGTTGTGCCGATCGACGAGCGTCTTCGAGCCGATCGGTTCCTTGGTGGACACGTAGTCCGCCACGATCGCACGCAGTACCTGGAATCTCCGTTCCTCGGTGCTCGACAACCCGCCCACCTCCGTTTCCGCCACGCGCACCAAAGGCGCGGTCGCCCCGTGGGTGCGGTCCAACCACGCTCCGTACCCGACCAGTCTAGTCGTGTCCCCGATACGCCCCCCTCCGTGGCACCGACGGTCCCTTGTCTCGCCCCTCCTCCCGCGCGCCCGTAGGCTGACGGCATGATCTTCAAGGGTGTCCGGGACGGCAAACCGTATCCCGATCACGGCCTGTCGCTCCGCGACTGGTCGAGGATCCCGCCACGTCAGATCAGGCTCGACGAGATCGTCACCACCACCAAGGTTCTCGAACTGGATCGTCTGCTGTCCGAGGACTCGACGTTCTACGGCGACCTGTTCCCCCACGCCGTCCAGTGGCAGGGCGTGCTCTATCTCGAGGACGGATTGCACCGCGCCGTGCAGTCCGCGCTGCGCAACCGACCGGTCCTGCACGCCCGGGTCTTCGACTACGACGTGCTCGCACCGACCGCCGAAGCCTCCGTGGCGGACGGGCCCGGCGCCCGGCAACCCGATTCGACCGAGACCGATTTCCTGCGCTGAGTCACCTGCCGTCGACACGCCCCTCGTCGCCTCAGGCGGCGTCCGAGGCGAGGAGGATGTCGCGCACCACGGCGTCGGCGAGCAACCGGCCGCGACCGGTGAGCACCAGCCGTTCGTCGTCGATGACGGCGAGGCCGTCCGCCACCGCCCTCGTCGCGGCCTGCCGCTCCGCCGCGCCGAGCACTCCGAGGGGGAGTCCGGTACGCAACCGGACGGTGAGCATCACACGTTCGGTGTGGATGTCGCCCGAGCTCAGGGTTTCGCTGTCGGCGGCCGGCAGGGCAGCGTCGGCGAGCATCGTCGCGTACCGCGCCGGGTGCTTGACGTTCCACCATCGGACGCCACCGACGTGACTGTGGGCACCCGGTCCGGCACCCCACCAGTCACCGCCGTCCCAGTAGCCGAGATTGTGTCGGCACCGCGCGTCGGGGTCGTCGGCCCGGGCCCAGTTCGACACCTCGTACCACGTGAGTCCGGCGGCTTCGAGTCGCGCATCGATCCGTTCGTAGCGGACGGCCAACACGTCGTCGTCCGGGGCCGGGATCTCGCCGCGACGGACCCGGCGTGCGAGCGCGGTTCCGTCCTCGACGATCAACGCGTAGGCCGACACGTGATCGACCCCGGCCGCGAGCACGGCGTCGAGTGAGGCCTCCAGGTCCGTGTCCCGTTCTCCCGGTGTCCCGTAGATCAGATCGAGGTTGACGTGGTCGAATCCGGCGGTCCGGGCCTCACGTGCCGCCGCGACCGGACGACCCGGCGTATGGGTCCGGTCCAGCACCTTCAGCACGTGTTCGGCCGCGGACTGCATGCCGAGGGAGACACGGGTGTACCCGGCGTCACGGATCCGGCCGAAGAAGTGCGGCGAGGTGGATTCCGGATTCGACTCGGTGGTGACCTCCGCGCCCGAGGCCAGTCCGAACGCGGCACGCACCGCGTCCAGCACCTCGGCGAGACCGTCCGCTCCGAGCAGTGACGGGGTTCCGCCCCCGACGAAGACCGTCTGTGCCGGGGGTGCGCCTCGTCCCTCGCGGTCGAGCAGCGCTGCTCCGGCGTCGAGTTCCCGTTTCAGTGCGTCGAGCCACGACCGCGGGGACGCCGCCGTGCCGAGTTCTCCCGCCGTGTAGGTGTTGAAATCGCAGTAGCCGCACCGTGATGCGCAGAACGGTACGTGCACGTACACGCCGAACGGTCGGGTGCCGACGCCGACGAGCGCGGTATCCGGTAACGCCAGGACACCGCCGGCTTCGTTCCCACTCACGTCGTCCAGTGTTCCAGACCGGGGAACCGTCACCCCGGGCCGTGCCTTCGGGAAGCCTCACGCCGCGCCTACCTCGACATTTCCCCCGTTTCGAGTGGAAATAGGACCCGGGATTCGTCCCCGGCCCCGATGACGTGGCACAATGGTCGCCATGACCGGACTCGGAGTGCGACTCGTGGCGCGACGCCACGTCGACTTCAAGCGTGTCTGCGCGTCCTGCTGTCTGCCCTGCGCCGCCTGTTCCTGCCCCGACTGTCGTTAGTCGGATCAGCCCCGGCAACTACCCCGATCCCGCCGGGTCGAGGCGTGCGCGCGTGAGGTTCAGCCCCCTCTGCGCACCGTCGGCCCGGATCATCGCGAAATCCAGGAGACCTGCGAATGTCGTCGACCACCGACGTCTCTCCCCCCGCCGCGACGGACGCTCCCGCCCGGCGTCGCCCTGCCCGACCGGCCAAGCGCCGCGCCGAAGGCCAGTGGGCTCTCGGTTACCGGGAACCGCTCAACGGCAACGAGCAGACCAAGAAGGACGACAATCCGCTCAACGTCCGCCGGCGCATCATCGACACGTACCAGCACGTCGGTTTCGACAACATCGACAAGTCGGATCTGCGGAGCCGGTTCCGGTGGATGGGTCTGTACACCCAACGCGCCGAGGGTTACGACGGCACGTGGACCGGCGACGACAACGCCGATCTGCTCGAGGCCCCGTACTTCATGATGCGGGTACGCACCGACGGCGGGAAGTTGAACACCGCGCAGGTGCGGGCCATCGCGAGCGTGTCGAAGGACTTCGCGCGTGATACCGCCGACATCACCGACCGCCAGAACATCCAGTTCCACTGGGTCGAGATCGAGAACGTGCCGGAGATCTGGCGTCGACTCGAGGAGGTCGGCCTGCAGACCACCGAGGCGTGCGGCGACTGCCCTCGCGGCATGCTCGGTTCCCCGCTCGCCGGGCTCTCGCCGAACGAGGTGATCGACGCGTCTCCGGCGCTCGCGGAGATCAAGCGCCGGTACATCGGCAACCCCGAGTACTCGAACCTGCCGCGCAAGTTCAAGACCGCGATCTCGGGCCAGCCCGATGTCGTGCACGAGATCAACGATGTCTCGTTCGTCGGGGTGAACCACCCCGAGCACGGGCCCGGGTTCGACCTGTGGGTCGGTGGCGGTCTGTCCACCAACCCGATGCTCGCGCAGCGCACCGGCGCGTGGATCCCGATCGAGGACGTCCCGGACGTGTGGGAGGGCGTGGTCGCGATCTTCCGTGACTACGGCTATCGCCGGCTCCGGTCGAAGGCCCGCCTGAAGTTCCTCATCAAGGATTGGGGCATCGAGAAGTTCCGCGAGGTCCTCGAGACGGAATACCTGAAGCGGCCGCTCATCGACGGGCCGGCACCCGAGAAGCCGATCCATCCGATCGACCACGTCGGGCTCACCCGGCAGACGAACGGGCTCAACGCCATCGGCTTCTCCGCGGTCTCCGGTCGGGTGTCCGGCACGATCCTCGACACCATCGCCGACGCGATGGAGGAGGCCGGCACCGACTCGCTGCGACTGACCCCGTACCAGAAACTGATCGTCGTGGACGTTCCCGACGACAAGGTCGCGGGGGTGGACAGCGCCCTCGAAGCGGTCGGGTTGAGTTCGCGTCCGTCCCGCTGGCGGCGCAACCTCATCGCATGCACAGGTCTCGAATACTGCAAACTGTCGTTCACCGAGACCCGCAGCCGCTCCCAGAATCTCGTGCCGGAGCTGGAGGCGCGACTCGCCGAACTGAACTCCGAACTCGACGTGCCGATCACCATCAACTTCAACGGGTGCCCCAACTCGTGCGCCCGCATCCAGGTCGCCGACATCGGGTTCAAGGGCATGCTCGTCGACGACGGTGACGGCAAGCAGATCGAGGGCTTCCAGGTGCATCTCGGCGGCAGCCTCGGATTCGACATCGGGTTCGGGCGCAAACTGCGACAGCACCGCATCCTCGCCCACGAGGCCACCGACTACATCGAGCGGCTCGTGCGCAACTTCATCAAGAACCGCAACGCCGGCGAACGTTTCGCCGAGTGGGTGGTTCGGGCAGACGAGGCGGACCTGCGATGAGCATCGACAGCCGGACCACCGAGGACCTTCGGAAGCTCGCCGCGCAGGGGGCGGCAAGTCTCGACGGCGCCTCCACGGACGAGTTGCTGCGGTGGACCGAGGAAACCTTCGGGGACTCGTACATCGTGGCCTCGAACATGCAGGACGGGGTGCTCGTGCACCTGGCCGCCCAGGTGCATCCGGGCGTCGACGTCCTGTTCCTCGACACGGGGTACCACTTCGCCGAGACCCTCGGTACCCGTGACGCCGTCGAGCAGGTGTACGGCGTCAACGTGATCAACGCGCAGGCGAAGCAGTCCGTCACCGAGCAGGAGGCCCTGCTCGGCAAGGACCTGTTCGCCCGCGACCCCAACGAGTGCTGCCGGCTCCGGAAGGTGGTGCCGCTGAAAGAAACCCTGAGCGGTTACCGCGCATGGGTCACCGGTATCCGGCGGGTCGAGGCACCCACCCGTGCCAACGCCCCGCTCATCTCGTTCGACGACGCGTTCGGGCTCGTGAAGATCAATCCGATCGCGGCGTGGTCCGACGAGGACATGCAGAACTACATCGACGAGCACGGGATTCTCGTCAATCCGCTCGTCGACGAGGGATACCCCTCGATCGGGTGCGCGCCGTGCACCGTCAAACCACTTCCCGGGGCCGACCCGCGCAGCGGGCGCTGGGCCGGCCGAGCCAAGACCGAATGCGGGTTGCACTCCTCATGACAGTTACCGAATCGAACCTCACCGACAGCCGGGTCCAGTTGGACGGCAACAAATTCGACACCCTCGACGCACTCGAATCGGAAGCGATCCACATCTTCCGTGAGGTCGCGGGCGAGTTCGAACGACCCGTGATCCTGTTCTCCGGCGGCAAGGACTCCACCGTCCTGCTGCACCTCGCCGTCAAGGCGTTCTGGCCGGCGCCGCTGCCGTTCTCGTTGCTGCACGTCGACACCGGCCACAACCTGCCGGAGGTGCTGGCGTTCCGCGACCACGTCGTGCAGAAGTACAACCTGCGCCTCCACGTCGCGAGCGTCGAGGAGTACATCGCCGACGGACGCCTCACCGAGCGCCCCGACGGCATCCGCAACCCGCTGCAGACCGTTCCCCTGCTCGACGCGATCACCTCGAACCGATTCGACGCCGTCTTCGGAGGTGCCCGCCGCGACGAGGAACGCGCCCGCGCCAAGGAGCGCATCTTCTCGCTGCGCAACGCGTTCGGACAGTGGGACCCCAAGCGTCAGCGTCCCGAGTTGTGGAACCTCTACAACGGCCGGCACGCCCCGGGTGAGCACGTGCGGGTGTTTCCGCTGAGCAATTTCACCGAGCTCGACATCTGGCGTTACATCGCCCGTGAGAACGTCGAACTCGCGAGCATCTACTACGCGCACGAGCGTCCCGTCTACCGCCGCGACGGCATGTGGATGACCCCGGGCGTGTGGGGTGGGCCCGCGGACGGCGAGGAACTCGAGACCCGGTGGGTGCGCTACCGCACCGTCGGCGACGGTTCCACCACCGGTGCGGTCCTGTCCGAGGCCGCCACCAACGAGGAGATCCTCGCCGAGGTCGCCGCATCGCGTCTCACCGAGCGCGGCGCCACCCGAGGCGACGACCGTGTTTCCGAAGCGGCCATGGAAGACCGCAAGCGAGAGGGCTACTTCTGATGAGCGATCTTCTTCGCCTGGCTACCGCCGGGAGCGTCGACGACGGCAAGTCCACCCTGGTGGGACGGTTGCTGTACGACACCAAATCCGTCCTGGCCGACCAGATCGACGCCGTCACCCGCGCGTCGGTCGACCGGGGCCTCGACACCCCCGACCTGTCGCTGCTCGTCGACGGCCTGCGCGCCGAACGCGAACAGGGCATCACCATCGACGTCGCCTACCGGTACTTCGCGACCCCGAAGCGCAGCTTCGTGCTCGCCGACACCCCCGGCCACGTCCAGTACACCCGCAACACGGTCTCCGGTGCGTCCACCGCGCAGCTCGTGGTGCTGCTCGTCGACGCGCGCAAGGGCGTGATCTCGCAGACCCGCAAGCACGCGGCGGTGCTGGCGATGCTGGGCGTGCCCAAGCTCGTGCTGGCCGTCAACAAGATCGACCTCGTCGAGGACGCGGCCGCGGTGTTCGCCGACATCTCCCGCGAGTTCACCTCCCTGACCACCTCGCTCGGCTGGGCACCGGAGGACGTGCAGGAGATCCCGGTGTCGGCGCTGCACGGCGACAACGTCGCGACCCGCTCGGAGAACACCCCGTTCTACGACGGTCCGACGCTGATCGAATACCTCGAGTCCGTTCCGGTGGACGCCGATGTGCACGGTCGTCACGAGGTGGGCCTGCGGTTCGCGGTCCAGTACGTCATCCGGCCCCGCACCGCGGAGTTCCCGGATTACCGGGGCTACGCCGGGCAGATCGGTGCCGGTTCGGTCCGGCCCGGCGACGAGATCGTCGTGCTCCCGTCCGGGGTGCGGACCACCGTCGAACGCATCGACACCGCCGACGGCGAACTCGACGTCGCGCACGCCGGACGATCCGTGACGCTGATCCTCACCGACGATGTCGACGTCTCCCGCGGGGACGTCCTCGCCTCCCCCGTCGACGCACCCGAACCGATCGGCGAGTTCGAGGCCACCGTCTGCTGGTTGGCCGAGAAGCCGCTGCGCCCCGGCGCGCGTCTGCTCCTCAAGCACGGCACCCGCACCACGCAGGCCATCGTCGGCGCCCTCGACGAACGATTCGACGAGCAGACCCTCACCTCCGAGGACAGCCCGGAATCGTTGGAACTCAACGAGATCGCGCGGATCTCGGTGCGGGTCGCCGAGCCGATCGCGGCAGACGACTACACCGTCAACCGTCGCACGGGCAGCTTCCTGCTCATCGACCCCGCGAACGGCAACACGCTGGCGGCGGGTCTGGTCGGCAACGCCCTCGCCGCGGTCGAACTCGGGGACAGCGTCCCCGCGTGATCCCGCTCGTCGCCGTCGCGCACGGCAGCCGCGACCCGCGTTCCGCACGGGCCGTCGCTGCCGCGCTCGCGGCGCTCCGGGCGCGTCACCCCGATCTGGACGTACGGCTCGCCTTCCTGGACCTGAACACGCCGTCGGTGTCGCAGGTTCTCGATGCGGTCGCCGCGGACGGTCATCGACGGGCCGTGGTGGTACCGCTGTTGCTCGGAAGCGCATTCCACGCCCGGGTCGACCTCCCCGCCCTGATCGCCGAATCCCGAATCCGCAACGCCCACCTCGACGTGGTCGTCTCCGACATCCTCGGTGACGACCCGCTGCTCGTCACCGCCTGCCGCGACGGCATCGTCTCGACGGGTGTGCCCGTCGACGACCCGGACGTGGGCGTCGCACTGTGCGCCGTCGGGTCACGTCGACCCGGAGCGGATGCGGCGACGCGCGGCGTGGCGCCGCGGGTGACGGCAGGTACGGCATGGCGTCGCCCCGCGGTGTGTTTCGCCACCGCGTCGCAGCCGTCGGTGACCGTCGCGCTCGAGGAACTCGTCCGCGCCGGTGCGCGCCGGCTCGTGCTCGCACCGTGGATGCTGGCGCCGGGGTTGCTGTGGGATCGCGTCTGCGCCGCCGCGGAGTCGGTTGCCGACGTGGTGATCACGCCGCACCTCGCCGACGATGAGGCCGTCGGCGAGGTCGTCCTCGCCCGCTACACGACCGCCCTCGCGCGGATGGGGCTGCTGCGCGCCGCGTGATGCGCATCGCACGGCCCGGCGTGGCGTTGCGCGAGTTCTCCTCCGGTTCACGTTCGTTCGCTACACACTGTACGAACGGGTCCGTACACCGCCGAGGAGAGATCGTGCAGAACGAACTGCGCCAGTACATCGACCGTCTCCGTATCGAGGGGTTCTCGGTGCGCGACGATCACGGCGAGGATCCGGATCTGATCGACATCCACGGCCGGGCGGTCGACACCTGGCGCGAGAACTATCCGTACACGAAGCGGATGGACCGCGCCATGTACGAGGTCGAGAAGTACCTGCTCCAGATCGAACTGCTCAAGTTCCAGGCGTGGGCGCGCGACAACGGTTCCAGGCACATCATCGTGTTCGAGGGTCGCGACGCGGCGGGCAAGGGCGGCACGATCAAGCGGTTCCAGGAGTACATCAACGTCCGGCACGCCCGGGTGGTGGCGCTGAACAAGCCGTCCGAACGCGAAGCGGGCCAGTGGTACATGCAGCGCTACATCCGACACTTCCCCACCGCCGGTGAACTCGTGATGTTCGATCGGTCCTGGTACAACCGGGCGGGTGTCGAACGGGTGATGGGTTTCTGCACCGACGACGAGTACGAACTGTTCATGGACCAGGTCCCGTCGGTCGAGAAGCTGATCGTCGACGCCGGTATCAGCCTCACCAAGTTCTGGTTCTCCGTCACACAGAACGAGCAGCGGACACGGTTCGCGATCAGGCAACTCGACCCGGTGCGCCGCTGGAAACTGTCGGAGATGGATCTCGAGTCCCTCGACAAGTGGGACAGGTACACCGAGGCCAAGGAGGAGATGTTCCGGCGCACCGACAGCGATCACGCGCCGTGGACCACCATCAAGTCCAACGACAAGAAGCGCGCCCGGATCAACGCGATGCGCTTCTTCCTCGACCGGTTCGACTACGACGGCAAGGACCGGCAGGTGGTGTTCCCCGCCGACACCAGAATCGTGCAGCGCGGTAAGGACGCCGTCGGCGACTGAGCAGCGGCACACCCCGACTGCGCATCCGCTGACAAGACCGCGTGGTCTGGCACACACTGGTGGTGAGACCAAGGAGACCACCATGAGCACAGCATCGATCAAGCGTGGGATCGTCGCGGGGATCGACGGCTCCGACAGTGCGCTGGGTGCCGCACAGTGGGCGGCATCCATCGCGCATCTGCTGCACGAACCCCTGTACCTCACCCACATCGTCCCGGACGGTGCCGTCGACGCCGACAGCGATGCGGCGCTCACGACAGCGGCCGACGCCGTACACGCCGCACGCCCGGACGTCGCCGTCGAACGCACGGTCGGATCGGGTCGCACAGCGGACGCGCTGATGCAGAGATCGGAGAGCGCCCGCGTCCTCGTGCTCGGGCACACCACGACGACCGAGTGGGAGTCGATGATCACGCGCTCGAATGTCGTGCACACCGCCAACCACGCCCCGTGTCCGGTCGCGACCTGGCGCGGTGAACCCGCCCCGGCAGCGGTCGACGACCGACCGGTGGTCGTCGGTGTCGACGGAACCGACCTCAGCTCGAAGGCGGTCGAGCACGCATTCGAGTTCGCAGACCTGGCGGGGGCGCCGCTCGTGGCGGTGCACACGTGGAAGGAACACTCCACGCTCACCTACGGCGAGGGGTCGCGGTTCTCGGACTGGAGTGCCTTCCGTGAGCACCGCACCGCGATGCTCGCGGAGAACCTCGCCGGTCTGTCCGAGCAGTATCCCGACGTCGAGGTCACCTACAGCGTCGAACGGGGCAAGCCCGATGTCGTGCTGCTCGAGCAGTCCGCGAATGCGCAACTGGTGGTCGTCGGCAGTCACGGACGCGGCGCGCTCGCATCGGCCGTGGTCGGGTCGACCAGTCAGGGGCTGATCCACCATGCGAAATGCCCGGTGCTGATCTGCCGGAACTGACCTGCCCGTACTCGCTCAGACATCCGCGGGCACGCTCACCTCCGCGGTGTCCGCCGTGGTTGCGCCCGCGGCGACGTGCGCGTAGACGGTCTCTCCCACAGCAAGGTCCAACGCCTGCCCTTCACCTCGGGTGATCTGGGCGAAGAAGGGTTCTCCCGTGTCGGTGTCCCGCAGCTCCACCCGAACCTCGAACCCCAGGCGCACCACCCGCAGCACAGTCGCGCGCACGACACCCGGCCCGTCCGGGCCCACGACGTGCGCGAGTTCCGGGTCGCGGGCGAGCAGGATGTCGTGGGGGCGAACCAGCCGCCCGCCCAACTCGGAAACTGCACCCAGGAAGGACATGACGAACCGGTTCGCGGGCCGGTCGTAGAGGTCGTCGGGGCTTCCCACCTGTTCGATACGTCCTCGGTTGAGCACCGCGATCCGGTCCGCGACGTCGAGCGCTTCCTCCTGGTCGTGGGTCACCAGCACCGTCGTCACATGCACGTCGTCGTGCAACCTGCGCAGCCACGCCCGCAGATCGGCGCGGACCTTCGCGTCGAGCGCCCCGAACGGTTCGTCGAGCAGCAGCACCTGCGGATCCACCGCCAGTGCCCGGGCCAGCGCCATCCGCTGACGTTGACCGCCCGACAACTGAGCCGGGTAGCGTTGCTGGAACCCGGCGAGACCGACGACCTCGAGAAGCTCGTCGACCTTCGCGTCGATCTCCTTCTTCGGGCGCTTGCGGATGCTCGGGCCGAATGCCACGTTCTCGCGCACCGTCATGTGCTTGAACGCCGCATAGTGCTGGAACACGAACCCGATTCCGCGTTTCTGCGGGGCCACCCCGGTCACATCCCGGCCCGCGATGACGATGGTGCCGTCGTCGAGGTCCTCGAGACCGGCGATCGATCGCAGCAGCGTGGACTTGCCCGACCCCGACGGACCGAGCAGCGCCGTGAGCGATCCGGACGGAATGTCGAGGGACACGTCGTCGAGTGCGGCGAAATCGCCGTAGTTCTTGCGTGCCCCGGTCACGGTGATCATGATGTGGTGCTCCTCTTGCGGTCGAGCAGAGTCATCAGCAGCAGAACCACGACGGCGATACCCATGAGAAGTGTCGCAGCGCAGTACGCGCCGAATGCGTTGTGGTCGTCGATGTAGCGGGCGTGCACCAGCAGCGTCAACGTCTGGGACACGCCGGGGAACCCGGACGAGACCATGATGACGGCGCCGAACTCGCCGAGCGCGCGGGCGACGGTGAGTACGACACCGTAGGTCAGGCCCCAGCGGATCGCCGGCAGGGTGATACGCGGGACGAGCAGCAGCACCGTCAGGTAGCTGAGCGCGACGACACGCAGCGAGATCCGGGCTGGTCGGGAGAGTTTCACGCGTCGACCTCCTCACGTGCGCGGCCCCGGTGCGCGATCACCCGGAGCACGAGCAGCACCGCGAACGCGATGAGCAACAACACCACCGAGACGGCGGCCGCATTGACGGGCCGGTCGATCTCGATCTGCTGCTGGATGTACTGCGACGCCACCTGGGTGTGCCCGGGAATGTTCCCGCCGATCAACACGATCGAGCCGTACTCGCCGATCGCTCGGGAGAACGCGAGACCCACACCGCTGAGGATCGCGGGGCCGAGAGCCGGGAGCACGACCTTCCGGAAGATCGTGAAGTTTCCGGCCCCGAGGGATGCCGCGGCTTCTTCCACTTCGCGGTCCGTCTCGAGCAGCACGGGCTGCACGGACCGCACGACGAACGGGAGGGTCACGAAAGCGAGGGCGACGACGAGGCCGGGCCGGGTGGCGTTCAGGTGCACACCGAGGGGGCTCTGCGGCCCGTAGAGAGCGAGGAGCACGATGCTCGCCACGATGGTGGGCAGGGCGAACGGCAGATCGATCAGCGCGTTGACGACCCGTTTCCCGGGGAAGTCGTCGCGCACGAGCACCCAGGCGATGAGGGTACCCATCACCGCGTTGATCAACGCGACGACGATCGAGACGATCACGGTGATGCGCAGGGTCGCCAGCGCTCCGGGCGTGGTGACGGCCGTGACGAATCCGGCGATCCCGTCCGCGAACGCGTGAGTGGTCAACGCCGCCAGTGGTAGCAGGACCACGATGCTCAACCACAGTGTGGCTACACCGATTCCGAGGGGGCCGACCGCACCGGTGACGGTACGGACGGCGCGACGGCGACGGGGTGGTTTCGCGGCGGACGCCTCGGTGCCCGGACCGACGGTGGTGGCGGTGGAACTCACGGCGCGGCGCTACTTCGTCGCGTTGTCGTAGATCACGGCGATCGAGCCTGATCCGTCGGCGAACAGTTCTTCGTCGACCGTGCTCCAGCCACCCAAATCGTCGATGGTCCACAGCTTCTCGGGCGTGGGGAACTCGTCCGCGAACTCGGCGGCGACAGCGGGGTCGACGGGCCGGAACCCGGCCAGCGCCCACAGTCGCTGGGCCTGTTCGGTGTAGAGGAAGTCGTTGAAGTCCTGCGCCGCCTCGATGTTCGGTGCGTTCTTCACCACCGCCGCGGGATTCTCGATCTTGAATGTGACCGGCGGGATGACGTGCTCGACGGGATCGCCGTTACGTTCGGCGAACAACGCCTCGTTCTCGTAGCTGAGCAGCACGTCACCGGTGCCCTGCAGGAACGTCTCGGTGGCCTCACGGCCGGACTTGGGCTGCACTTTCACGTGTTCTGCGACCAGCGCGGTCACGTAGTCGAGCCCCGCCTGAGGGTCGGCACCGCCGTTGCTCTTCGCCGCGTAGGGAGCGAGCAGATTCCATTTGGCCGACCCGGAACTGAACGGGTTGGGTGTGACGACCTCGACGTCCTCACGCAACAGGTCGTCCCAGTCCCGGATGTTCTTCGGATTGCCTTCGCGGACCACGATGGTGACGACCGATCCGAACGGAATCCCTTCGTAGGCACCGCTGTTCCAGTCTTCATCGACGAGGCCGGCATCGACGAGCCGGGTGATGTCCGGTTCGACGGAGAAGTTCACGAAGTCTGCCTCCGCGCCGTCGCGCACCTTGCGGGATTGATCGCCCGACGCACCGTAGGCCTGCTGGAAGTCGATACCCTCCCCCGCCTCCGTCTCCTGGAACGCAGGAATCACCCGGTCGAATCCGACTTTCGGTACCGCATAGGCGTACAAGTTGACGGTGCCGGTGATCTCGGATCCTGTGCCGCCCGCTCCGACGGTGTCACTGGAACCACCGGAGCACGCGGCCGTCGCGGTGACGGCGGCGAGGACGGCGGCGGCGGCGAGAGCACGACGGGCTCGCGAGCGCGGATGCGCAGAACGGTGATGATGCATGGGGGGTTCACTCCTGTGTGCGCTGTCCGGTCACGGCGACCGGAACGGAGAATTCCGAGGGAGAGGATCGACGTCGCCGACCACGTGCGTAGCCCGATGCGGCACCTCGCCCCGCCACGATACGACCGGTACCGGTTCCGTCGACAACGGACACCACCGGGAAATGATCACTGCGGCGCACGGGAATTCGCATCCGGTCACCGAAGCGGACGACTCCGCGCACCTCGGGACGGGTGGATCAACAGCGACAACAGTCGACGTCGGCCACCGACGGCATGCCCACAGCGATCAGCGCCAACTGGTGGCGCACGCTCGGGACGGCGGTAGCGGACATGCGCGGAACTGTAGCAGAGGTGTCCGCAACACCGAAACGCACGGAGACGAAGAAAGGTCAGCGGGTGAGCAACCACGCCACGACGACGAGCACGAGCAGCGCGATCAGCGCAAGGGTCACGCGGGAGCGTGGCATATCAGCAATCCTCCGTCGTCCGTGCCGGTGGTTCGGATTCGCCGCGGCCGATCACCGTGAACACCGTGGCGATCACGCGGTCCAGCAACCAGGCCACCGCACCGCACAGGGGCACCATCACCGCGAGTACCAACGCGGCCTGCGGTACGAACGACAGCCCGGCGAGCCACAGCTCGAAACCGTCCCACCATGCCGCGACCCGATCCACGACGTCCACCCTATCCGTCCGCGCGTTCGGGCCGCGCCACCCCCTCCCGGCAGTGATCATGGAGTGATGGCCCCCACATCGCGACTGCACGTGACCGCACAGCACCGCACCGCGTTCCCGCCCATCGACGACTACGCCTTCCTGTCCGACTGCCACACCTCCTGCCTGGTCGGCCCGGACGGCTCCGTCGAATGGATGTGTGTGCCCCGCCCCGACTCCCCCAGCGTGTTCGGGGCGCTGCTGGATCGCAGCGCCGGGCATTTCCGGATCGGCCCGCACGACCGGACGGTGCCGGCGGCACGTCGCTATCTACCGGGCGGAATCGTGCTGGAGACGACGTGGCAGACCGACACCGGCTGGATCGTGGTGCGCGACGCCCTGGTCATGGGGCCCTGGTACGACGTGCACGCGCGGCCGGGAACTCAGCGGCGCACCCCCTCCGACTGGGAGGCCGAGCACATGCTGTTACGCACCGTGCGCTGCGTCAACGGCACAGTTGAACTGGACATGAGCTGCGAACCCGCCTTCGATTACCACCGCGAGAGCACCCGCTGGGAGTACACCGGGCAGGTGTACGAGGAGGCGACCGCGGTGTGCTCGGCAGCCTCCGAGGACCATCCGCGGCTGAGGCTCACCTCGGACCTGCGGCTCGGGTTGGAGGGACGCGAAGCACGGGCACGCACCCGCATGCGTCAGGGGGACTCGGTGTTCGTGGCACTGTCCTGGGGCGAACAGGAACCTCCCCGCACATTCGCCGACGCTGCGGCGAAGATGGTCACCACCCAGGATTTCTGGCGGGAATGGATCACCACCGGCCGCTTCCCCGACCATCGCTGGCGCAGTTATCTCGAACGCAGCGCCCTGACCCTCAAGGGCCTCACCTACGCACCCACCGGCGCACTGCTGGCCGCGCCGACCACCTCACTGCCGGAGACGCCGCGAGGCGAGCGGAACTGGGACTACCGGTACGCGTGGGTCCGCGACTCGACCTTCGCGCTCTGGGGCCTGTACACGCTGGGTCTCGACCGCGAGGCCGACGACTTCTTCTCGTTCGTCCTGGACGTGTCGGAGACCGCCGACGGCTCCACCCACCCCCTACAGGTGATGTACGGGGTGGGCGGCGAACGTGTCCTCACCGAGAGCACCCTCGACCACCTGTCCGGATACGACGACGCCCGTCCCGTCCGCGTCGGCAACGACGCGTACCGGCAGCGGCAACACGACGTCTGGGGTGCGCTGCTCGATTCGGTGTACCTACACGTCAAGTCGCGGCAGCAGATCCCCGAATCCCTGTGGCCGGTGTTGCGGAACCAGGTGGAGGAGGCCGTCGAGCACTGGAGCGAACCGGACCGCGGCATCTGGGAGGTGCGTGGCGAACCGCAGCACTTCACGTCGTCGAAGGTGATGTGCTGGGTGGCTCTCGACCGCGGTGCTCGTCTCGCGGAGATGCACGGTCAGCCGGACTACGCCCAGCGGTGGGCGGCGACCGCCCAGGAGATCAAGGACGATGTGCTGGCGCACGGCGTGGACGAGCGCGGTGTGTTCACCCAGCGCTACGGGGATCCGGCGTTGGACGCCTCGAATCTGCTGATCGTCCTCATGCGGTTCCTACCACCGGACGATCCGCGGGTCCGGGCCACCGTCCTCGCGATCGCCGACGAACTGACCCACGACGGCCTCGTCCTGCGGTACCGGGTCGAGGAGACCGACGACGGCCTGTCGGGCTCCGAGGGTGCCTTCACGATCTGCTCGTTCTGGCTGGTGTCGGCCCTCGTCGAGATCGGCGAGGTCGAACGCGCCGCGACGTTGTGCCGCAGGTTGCTCGACTATGCCAGCCCGCTCAAGCTCTACGCCGAGGAGATCGATCCGACGACCGGGCAGCATCTCGGCAACTTCCCGCAGGCGTTCACGCATCTCGCGCAGATCAACGCGGTGGTGCACGTGATCCGCGCGGAGCAGCACCTCGGATCGGGAGAGTTCCGTCCCGCACATCTGCGGCACTGAGCGCCGCTCATCTCGAGCACTGAGCGCGGCTCAGGCCGCGGCGACCGCTTCCAGCTGGGGACGGATCGCGTCGAGACCGTACAGCGCCGACGCCGCCGACGGGGTGTTGAATGCGACGACCGTCGGATAGTCGAGGACCGCGAGGGCACCACTTCGTACCGCGGGGAGCTGGTCGAATCCGGGCAGCTCCATCAGGTCCGACTCGGTTCCGCCGTTGGGGAGGATGATGAGCAGGTCCGCGACGAGTGCGTCGACACGCTCGGGGCTGAGCGTCAGCCGGCCCATGCTGACCCCGGCCTCCTCGACCAGAGACGGCGGCAGCGTCATTCCGATCTGCTCGAAGACGGTGGCGGCGCCGTCCTCCGGGTCGGCCACGAGCACGAACTGCTGGGGTCCGAACAAGAACTGCGACAGCACCGCGGTCCTGCCTTCGAGGCCGGGCAGCGCGTACTCGTCGATCTCCGCGTTGCGGTCGGCGACGATCCGGTCCGCGTCGTCCTCGCGACCCAACAGGACACCGAGCGCGCGGATCTGATCGTCCCACGGGTCGACGGCGCCGGACAACGGTGCGACGGTCGGCGCGACCGCCGCGAGTGTGTCGTATGCCGACCGGTCGGTGATCTGCCAGTTCCCCAGGATCAGATCGGGTTCGAGTGCGGCGATCTCCTCCGTGGGTAGCGGTCCCTGCCCCGCCGCGATGTTGCCTGCGTCGAGCTCCACCGCGTCGGCCGAGACGGCCTGCTGCCACGGGTACAGACCGCGGTCGTCCCCCATCGTGCCGGCGCTGATGTACCCGACGGGTTGCACATCGAACTCGAGGAGCGCGTCGACCCATTGGCTGGACGTCGCGACGATTCGGTCCGGCGTCCCGTCGACCGTGGTCGTGCCGTAGAGATGGTCGACCGCAGCCACCGTCGCCGGCGCGGTACCGCCGGTGTCGCCGTCGTCGGTCGCGCAACCGGTGATCGCCGAACCGACGAGCACCGCCGCGCACAACGACAGGATCCGAACGCGCATGAACTGCCTCCCTCATCGAGTGAGGCAGACCTTACAACGACGGTGGGTCGGGCGGGGGCGTCACGATTCAGCGGAACCGCGCGAGCAGTTCGTCGGCCTGAGCGCCGATGTCCCGGATCACGTCACCGGCCGGTCGTTCCGCGGTCACCAGTCCCGCGGCCTCACCCGCGTACACGACGCCGGTGTCCGGATCGTCCGCGGTGTACGCGTCGGCGAGGGTCTGCTCGTCGGCCCCGGCACCGTGCCACCGCTCGGTGAACGCGTTGGTGAGCGCGCGACCGCCCCACCGCTGCGGCCACGGTTGGTGCCGTGCCTTGTCGAAGACGTCCGTGTACACGGTGTCGGTGCTGCCCGCGTCGACGAGTCGCCCCCGCGCGTACGCGGGACCGACGGTCTCGGGGCTCGCCAGCAGAGCGGTTCCGACGAACGCGCCTTCACCGCCCGCGGCGAGCACTGCCGCCAGGCCCCGTCCGGAGGCGATCCCACCGGCCGCCAACACCGGCAGCGACGTCGACTCGAGGATCTCCTGCAGCAACGGCAACGTGCCGATCCGGCCCGTGTGCCCACCGGCCTCGTGTCCCTGCGCCACGACGGCGTCCACCCCCGCCGCCTCGACGACCCGCAGGTCGTCGACCGTGTTGATCTGCGACAGCACGAGCGCACCGGCGGCGTGCGCGCGCTCCACGAACGGAGCAGGATCACCGAACGACAGCGTCACGACCCGCGGTTCCAGGGCGAGGACCGCGTCGAGCAACGCATCGTCGTCGTGCAGCGACCACGTCATCAGCCCGAACCCGAGGAGACCACCGCCGACCTCCCGCGCGGTACGCGCCTCGGTGTCGAGCCACTCCGCCGTGTTGTACCGCGCGGCACCGATCAGTCCGAGACCGCCGGCGCGGGTGACCTCCCCGGCGAGCGCTCCCCCGGCACGGCCTCCCATCGGAGCTCCCACCAGCGGCAACGTGATTCCGAGTTCTCGGGTGAGCCAGGTGTCGAGCACGGGAGATCCTTCCGATGGTCGTCGTTTCTTCGGTCCGGCTACTTCTTGGGTTTGTCGGCCGACGCCTCCGACGACAGGGCGGCGACGAAGGCCTCCTGCGGCACGTCGACACGTCCGATCGTCTTCATGCGCTTCTTGCCTTCCTTCTGCTTCTCGAGCAGTTTGCGCTTGCGGCTGATGTCGCCGCCGTAGCACTTGGCGAGCACATCCTTGCGGATCGCTCGGATGTTCTCTCGCGCAATGATCTTCGACCCGATCGCTGCCTGCACCGGCACCTCGAACTGCTGGCGCGGGATCAGTTCCTTGAGCTTGGTGGTCATCTTGTTGCCGTATGCGGCCGCGGCATCCTTGTGCACGATCGCACTGAACGCGTCCACGGCCTCACCCTGCAGCAGGATGTCGACCTTGACCAGGTCCGCGAGTTGCTCACCGGCCTCCTCGTAGTCGAGGCTCGCGTAGCCGCGCGTACGGGACTTGAGCGAGTCGAAGAAGTCGAAGATGATCTCGGCGAGCGGCAGTGTGTAGCGCAGTTCGACGCGGGTCTCCGAGAGGTAGTCCATGCCGCCGAGCTCTCCACGGCGCGACTGGCACAGTTCCATGATCGAGCCGATGAACTCGCTGGGCGCGATGACCGTGCACTTGACGATCGGCTCGTAGATCTCACGCATCTTGCCCTCCGGCCAATCGGAGGGGTTGGTGACGATCTGTTCGTGCCCGCCCTCGGTGATCACCCGGTACACCACGTTCGGGGACGTCGAGATCAGGCCCAGACCGAATTCCCGTTCGAGACGCTCGCGGGTGATCTCCATGTGCAGCAGACCGAGGAAGCCGCATCGGAAACCGAATCCGAGCGCCACCGACGTCTCCGGCTCGTAGGTCAGCGCTGCGTCGTTGAGCTGCAGCTTGTCGAGGGCCTCGCGCAGATCGGGGTAATCGGATCCGTCGACCGGGTACAACCCCGAGTACACCATCGGGCGGGGTTCGCGGTATCCCGTCAACGGGTCGGTGGCACCGTCGCGGGCGGTGGTCACCGTGTCGCCGACCTTCGACTGGCGGACGTCCTTCACCCCGGTGATCAGGTAGCCGACCTCGCCGACACCCAGTCCCCTGGTGGCCTTGGGTTCGGGTGAGACGATCCCGACCTCGAGCAGTTCGTGGGTGGCACCCGTCGACATCATCTTGATCTTCTCGCGGGGGACGATCTTCCCGTCGACCACGCGGACATAGGTGACGACTCCGCGGTAGGTGTCGTAGACCGAGTCGAAGATCATCGCGCGCGCCGGGGCGTCCGGATCGCCGACGGGGGCCGGGATCTGCCGGATCACCTCGTCGATCAGCTCCGCGACGCCCTCGCCCGTCTTGCCGGACACCCGTAGCACGTCTTCCGGTTCGCAACCGATGATGTGCGCGATCTCGGACGCATAGCGGTCGGGGTCGGCGGCCGGCAGGTCGATCTTGTTCAGGACCGGGATGATCGTGAGGTCCTTGTCGAGAGCCAGATACAGGTTCGCGAGGGTCTGCGCCTCGATTCCCTGAGCGGCGTCGACGAGCAGGACGGCACCCTCACACGCCTCGAGCGCGCGGGACACCTCGTAGGTGAAGTCGACGTGCCCGGGCGTGTCGATCAGGTGCATCACGTAGTCCTCGCCGTCGAGCTTCCACGGCAATCGCACGTTCTGCGCCTTGATGGTGATGCCGCGTTCCCGCTCGATGTCCATGCGGTCGAGGTACTGCGCGCGCATCTGCCGTTCCTCGACGACACCGGTGAGCTGCAGCATGCGATCGGCCAACGTCGACTTGCCGTGGTCGATGTGCGCGATGATGCAGAAGTTCCGGATCTTCGACGGGTCCGTGAACGTGGTGTCGGCGAAGGTGGTGATGTCGTGCTCCTGACTCGGGCCGGCGGCGGCCCTGCAGGCCGCGGTCACCCCTGCAGAATATCCAAGACGCGCGGTGCCCGGACGATCGGCCACGACACACGCCGCTAAGCTCGTCGCCCGTGGCGGGTAAGTGGATGAAGTTGGGCAAGGAACTCGGACGTCTGGCGGTCGAGCGCGGACCGCAGCTGTACCGGCAACTCCAGCGGTCCGGTGTGATCGATCGGGCGATCGGCGCGGTGTCGAGCGCATCGGGGAAGGATGCTCCGTCGACGCCGTCCGCGCCCGCGTCACCGAAACCGGGGCCGATGCCGGGACGACCCGTCGCGTCGCGGACGCTGCCCACCGCTCAGCGAGCACGACGGGTCGAGTACGCGCCCGATCTCGACGGGCAGGCCGATCCCGGCGAGATCGTGTGGACGTGGGTGGAGTACGAGGAGGATGCCAGCCAGGGCAAGGACCGTCCCGTACTCGTCGTCGGCCGCGATCGGTCCACCCTGCTCGGGCTGATGCTGTCGTCGAACGGCGACCGCGACGGCCAACGCGACTGGGTGGGCATCGGCACCGGCGCGTGGGATTCGCAGGGGCGACCGTCGTGGATCCGCCTCGACCGCGTCCTCGACGTTCCGGAGGACGGCATCCGCCGTGAGGGCGCCGTCCTCGACCGGTCACGTTTCGACGACGTCGCCCGACGACTGCGGGACGACTACGGCTGGGCCTGACCCCGGCGTCCCGACCGAAGCGCACGATCCCGGCGCTTCGCCGCGTTCACGAGGTGTGGCCGGAGCCATCGCGGGAGACCGATCCGCAGCACCGGTTTGGGGTTCGGTGGCCGTCGCTGGTATCGTCGGTCGTCGTGCCGTAGTGCACCCAGAGCTTTCATACCAGCTACCAGCAAGACGACAGGATTTTACGCGTGGCCAACATCAAGTCCCAGGTGAAGCGGATTCGCACCAACGAGCGCAACCGGCTCCGGAACCAGTCGGTGAAGTCCTCGCTGCGCACAGCGATCCGTTCGTTCCGCGAGGCCGCGGCCGCCGGCGACAAGGGCAAGGCCACCGAGCTCCTCGTCTCCACCAGCCGTCAGCTCGACAAGGCCGCCAGCAAGGGGATCATCCACCCCAACCAGGCCGCCAACAAGAAGTCGGCTCTCGCGAAGGTCGCCAACCAGCTCTGAGCGTGCCCGCGCGTTCACCCGGACGTCCCCGAATCGGTGAATGCGAGCACGTTCACCCGCGGTAGACGACGCAAGCTCTGCTGGACGAAGGCCGCCCCGTTTGTCGGGGCGGCCTTCGTCCGTTCCGGTAGTCCATTCGAGCAAGCGAGTGTATCGTTCGCTCGAATCAATCGAGCGAACGATACACTCGCTCGGGCCGGCCGGAGGCCGGCGGGTCAGCGGGCGAGTTCGGCGACGGTCCGCACCGCGCGTTCGAGGGCGTAACCCGCGTCGGCTGCGCCACCTTTGACCTCGAAGTTGAGTGTCGCGACGATCTGCAGCGCGTCGGCGATCGACGACGGGGTCCATCGTCGCGCCTGCCCCTGCGCCTTACGGACCTTCCACGGCGGCATCCCGAGCCCCGAAGCGAGAGCGTTCGGGTCTCCCCCACCCGCGGAACCGACCTTCGCGATCGTGTGCACCGCATCGGCGAGTGCATCGGCCAGCACGACGTGCGCGACACCGCGATGGGTCGCCCACTGCAGGGCCTCGAGGGCGCCCGGCACGTCACCGGCCACCGCGGCTTCCGCGATGTCGAAGCCGTTCACCTCGGCCTTGCCCGAGTAGTACCGCCGCACCGCGGCCGCGTCGATCCTGCCTCCGGTGTCGGCGACGAGTTGGCTGCACGCCGCGGCGAGTTCCCGCAGATCCGACCCGACGGCCTCGATGAGTTGTTGTTCGACGGGTCCGGACACCCGGACGTCCGCCGCGGCGAACTCGCCGTGCACGAAACGCCGGATCCACTCGACGCGATCCCGGGCGGACTTCGACGACGGACCCTGACAATCGTGTTCGGCGGCGCCGACCTTGCGCAACGCACCGACCATCGCCTTGGCCCGACCCCCACCGCTGTGCAGGACGACGAGCGTGACCCCGTCCGGCGGCGCGGACGCCGCGTCGAGGATCACCGACACGGCGTCCTTGCCGGCCTCCGCCGCCGATTCGAGGATCACCACGCGGTCCTCCGCGAACAGTGACGGGCTCAGCAGTTCCGCGAGTTCCGCGACGCTCGCGTCCCCGGCCCGCAGCCGCGACACCGGCAGATCGTTGCCTGCGCCGCTGCGGGAACGGATGTCGGTGACGATCCGCGCGACCGCCCGGTCGATCAGAAGGTCTTCGTCTCCCAGCACGAGGTGCAGACCGGTGTCGCTCATCGCTCGATCGTGCCACGCCGCGCCGACACGGCGGTCAGCGGTCGGTGACGACGGCCAACGCGCCGCCGCCCGAGCGGACCACCGCGACATCCCCGTCGACATCCGTCCTGAGCACACGCACCCCCGAACCGTCCAGCGCGGCCACGACGTCGGGGTGCGGATGCCCGTACGGGTTGTCGGCGCCGACGCTGATCACCGCGACCCTCGGTCCGACGGCCGTGACGAATCGCTCCGGGGTCGTCCGGGATCCGTGATGCGGGACGACGAGCACGTCGGCGCGCACATCGACACCGCTGCGCAGTAGCGCGTCGAGCCCGGGGGCCTCGGCGTCGCCCGCCACCAGAACCGTACCCACCACCGTGTCCGCGAGCACGATCAGCGACCCGTCGTTCTCGGTCGTCACCCACGTGGATTCCGGTGGACCGATCACCCGCAGCGTCGACCGCCCGGCGGCGATCACGTCCCCCGCACGTGCCTCCCGGACCGGGACACCCGACCCGGCGGCGGGATCGAGCGGCGCCGTCCCGCCCGCCGACGCGGCGGCACCCACGACGATCTCACCGACGTTCCGTCCGCGAAGGACGTCGGCGAGACCTCCCGCATGGTCGGCGTGGAGGTGGGTCAGTACCACATGGGGCACCTCCCCGATCCCCAACCGCCGTAGGCACCGATCGACGGACCGCTCCTCGGTTCCGGTGTCGACGACCACCGCTCGGCCCGCCCCGGCGGAGAACACCAATGCGTCCCCCTGACCGACGTCGCAGGCCACCAGCACCCATTCCGGACCGGGCCAACTCGGCAGCACCGCGCGTACCGTCAGCCACACGACCAACCCCACCGCGGCGACGATCGCGCCGAACCGTCGCGCACCGGCGGACCGGGTCACCCACCACCCTGCGACCGTCACGGCAAGCACCAGCGACGCCCCCGGAACTCCCTGCGGCACGGATACTTCCGCGGACGGCAGATCGGCTGCACGGTCGGCGACGGTGAGCATCCACCACAGCATCGGTGCCGCACCACGCGCCGCGATCTCCGCCGCGGCGGGCCACACCGCGGCGAGCACGCTCACGAACGAGCCGAGTACGGCCAGTGGCGCGACGACCGGGGCGACGAGGATGTTCGCCGCGACCGCGACGAGGCTGACGGTGCCGGTCGCGGCCGCAATGACGGGCGCGGTGACGACGTACGCCGCGAGGGACATCGCGCACGTTTCGGCGACCGCGCGCGGCCACCGTCGGGCCCGTAGTCGTTGCACCCACACCGGGGCGACGATCACCAACGCACCCGTCGCGACGACCGACAGCGCGAACCCCACGTCGGCCGCGAGATCCGGCCAGATCAGCAGCAGCACACCGACGGAGGCGGCGAGGGCCGGCAGCGCCGCGCGTTCCCGCCCCGCGACGAGCGCGAGCAGGGCCACCGAACCCATCGCGGCGGCGCGGACCACGCTCGGGGTCGGCCGCACCACGATCACGAAGGCGACGAGCGCGATCGCGGCGAGCACGGCGCCGGTTCTCGGGCCGACCCCCGCACCGCGCACCAGGAGAAGAACCGCGCCCAGGACGATGCTCACGTTGGCACCGGACACGGCCGTCAGGTGGGCCAGTCCCGCCACCCGGAAATCCTCGCGGACGTCGTCGGCGAGACCGCGGGTGTCACCGACGACGAGCCCGGGAAGCAGTCCGGCGGCGGCGGGTGTCAACGCGGACGCGCACGCGGCGGCGAAGCGGTCGCGGATCGTTCCGGCCCAGCGTTGCCACGGTGGAGGCTCCGCGATCGCGCGCGGTGCACCCTCGACGCGCAGGATCGCGACGTCGGTTCCGGATCCGGATGCGGGATGCACTCGCGCGCGCATCGTGATCTGTTGGCCGGGAAGAAGTTCCGACCAACCGTCGGCGGGCGCGAAGACGACGGCGCGACCACCGACCGACATCGATTCCGGGCCTCGACTCACATGGTGGAGCGCGACGGGTAGCCGCACTCGCGGTGCGCCGTCGAACCCGCTGCGGACCGGCCGTGGGTCGTCGGTGGGTGCCGCGACGACGGTGACCCGCGTTCCCGCCTCCCATTCCGCGAGCGGGTGGGTCTGCGCGGACCACATCCGGATCGTGATCGCACCGGAGAATCCGGCGGCGACGACGAGCACGACGAGTCCGACTCGCACGTGCCGATCGCTGGGGATCCGGAATCCCAGTGCGAGGAGGGCGATTCCGGTGGCGGACACGCCAAGCGTCAGGGTGACCGCCGGGCCCGTCCACAATCCCGCCAGCGTCACCGCCCACGCCGCGAACGCTGCGGGTACGAGCCGGGCGTCGAGTTGTGGTGCGGGACCGGCACTCACACCGTCACCAGTTCGCGGAGTCGCGCGAGGCGGGCCGGACCGATGCCGTCCACCTCGGCGAGTTGGTCGACGTGTGTGAAGGGCCCGTTGACCCGCCGCCATTCGACGATGGCCGAGGCTGTGACGGGGCCGACGCCGGGCAGTGCATCCAGATCGGCTTCGTCGCACGTGTTCAGGTTCAGCGGCGACCGCGGATCCGGCTCGGAGCCCCCGGCACCCGGATCGGTTCCGGTGTCTCCCGACACCCCGCTCTCCGGTGGCTCGGGTTCCGGTGCGACGACTCCGACCACGATCTGGTCGCCGTCCGCGACGCGCCGGGCGAGGTTGAGGCCGAGCAGGTCTGCACCGTCGAGGGTGCCTCCGGCGGCGTCGAGGGCATCGGCGACCCTCGATCCCGGTGGCAGGTGCACCAACCCCGGTCGTGCGACGAGCCCTACGACGCTGACGACGAGTTCGGCGACGACGGACGGCGCCGCACCGGGAACGGCTGCCGCGTCCGATGCGGCGCCACCGGGCAGCGCGTCCCGCGACGGCACATCCTGCTGCGCGACATCGACCGTCGCGATCGACGGCAACGGCGGCACCGGATCGGGCACGGCACGCTCGCGCCACGCGACGACGGCAGCGACGAGCGCCGCGGTGCAGGCCACCGCGGCCACCGCGGCCATCCCGCGCCGTCCGACATCCCATCGGGCCGCGGCGAGCCGCTCGGAAACGCCGATCCGGCGCGCGCCACCGCCGTGTTCGTCGTCGTCCTCCGTCGGGTCCGTGGCCCACACGTCCGGTTCGTCGCGCCGGATCTCTCGACCCCCGTGGGCGATCGCGTCGAGCCGCGTCCTCGCGAGGTCCTCGTGGTCGCTGCGCATGCGGTGACGGTAGCCTCGCCGATCGGCGCAGAACCGTGTTCGTCCCGCCGGACCGCCTACCTGTGGATGAATCGGGGGGTTGTGGACAACTCGCCGTTCGGCGCGGGTCTCCAGCACTCCCGCGGGCCGCGGGTTCGCCGGACACGGACGGTCAGCGTCGCGACACGACCACCCCGACGGCGCCCGGTCCGACGTGCGCGCCGAGCACGTCGTCGAGTTCCGACACGGTGGGGGCGGCGGCCTCCGGGAGACGTTCGGCGATGCGGTCGGCGAGTTCCCGTGCCCGTTCCGGGGCCCGCCGATGGTGCACCGCGATGAGCGCGGAGTCGCCTGCCTCGGCGACGACACCGTCGACGAGTTTGGCCATCGCCTTGGTCATGGTGCGTGTCTTCTCGCGCAGCGCCAGCTTTCCGTCCACGAGATGCAACACCGGTTTCATCGACAACGCGGTTCCGAGAAGTGCTGCGGCGGTGCCGATCCGACCTCCGCGACGCAGATGGTCGAGTCGGTCGACCACGAGCAGTGTCCGCGCGGACTCCGCCACCTCGACGGCCCGCTCGTACACCCCGTCGAGGTCGGTCCCGCCGCGGGCTGCGCGGGCCGCCTCGAGCGCGGCGAACCCGAGCCCCATCGCGGTGTTCCGCGAATCGACGAGCCGCACCCTACCGCCGAACGCTTCCGCCGCGTTCTTCGCGGCCCCCCACGTTCCGGACAGCAGCCTCGACAGGTGCACCGCGACGACCCCGTCGCCGCCGCTGTCGTCGAGCGCAGTCGAGTAGATCTCCTCGAGTTCCGCGAGGGACGGCCCGGACGTCGTGACTCCCGCGAGGTCCTCCGGTAATTCGTCGGTGCCCTCCCGCAGGTCACGGCCGTCCACGATCACATGGAGCGGCACGATCCGGATGTCGAACGAGGTCGCCGTATCCGGGTCGAGACAGCACGAAGAATCGGTCACCACCACAACTGACACGTCGACTACCGTATGTCGTCCACTGCGGGACGCGCATCCCGACGGGCCATCCGAACCGTGTCGAGCATCGCCTCGGCGACCCGCCGATGCCCTTCCCACCCCCAGTGGATCCCGTCGGGGTTGGCCGCATCCGAGGCGATGTCCTCCCGAACGGCCTCTCCGAGATCGACGAGGGGCACGGACTTCTCGGTCGCCCACCGCGAGACGGCGCGGACGGCGGGAATCCGCCCGGCGTGCACCGACCGGTACTGCTCGCTGCGGTGCACCGACGGCAACGACGCGATCAGCGGCAGATCGGGGCGCATGTATGCCACGGAGTCCCGGATCGTCTCGAGGTACTCGACGCTCACCCTCGGCGGCAACGCGACGGGCCGCCCGAGGGGTGCCAGTCGCGGCTGCAGCCACCCGTAGGCGTTGCGCGCGGCCCGGCGCAGCGCCGGCGGTCGCACGTAGCGCAGTCCTTCGCGCAGCGCCGTGGGCAGGGGTGACGGCAGGGTGTCCATCCCGCCGACGGCGAGGACGACGGCTCCCGCGCGGGGAATCGCCGCCCACACCCGCGGATCCTGCGTCATCGCCCACCATGCGTCGCGGGTGGTCCATCCGATCCGCGCGATCAGTTCGACGTCCCAACCGAGGGAGTCGGCGACGAGATTCGGCCAGATTCTCGGATCGTCAGCGGGCAGGCCACCTTTCGGCCCGTAGTAGCTGAGGGAGTCACCGATGACCAGCAGCGTGGGGCGGGGCTCCGACACCGCGCGCGGTTCAGAGGACGTCATCGGGTGACACCGTCGCCGAGGCGTTCCACACGTCGAGGCGCCACGTGGGATCGTCACCGTAGCCGCTGAGCCGCACCCACCCGGTGTTGCCGAGTCCGCCGAGGGCGGGCCACCGGTTCACGGGCAGGTCGAGCAGTGACGCGGTCAACGCGGCGATCAGACCGCCGTGGGCCACGAGCACCACCGGCCGGTCGGCCCACCGCTCCTGCTTGTCGAGCAGTTCCTCGACGACCGGGCGGCTGCGCCGCGCCACGTCGATGCGGCTCTCCCCACCCGGCGGTGCCCACTCGGCGTCCCCGCGCCATCGGGCGCGTGCCCCGGGTGCGCGGGCGTCGACCTCGGTGTGTGTCAGTCCCTGCCACTCACCGAGGTGCGTCTCCCGCAGGCGGGGGTCGATCTCGACGGGCAGCGACGCGCGATCACCGATCGCCACGGCCGTGTCGTAGGCCCGCCGGAGGTCGGACGACACGATCGAGATCGGATCGAAGTCGGCGATGGTGTGCGCGATGGCGAGGGCCTGCCGGCGCCCGAGATCCGACAGGTCGGTGTCGAGTTGCCCCTGCATCCGTCGGGTCGCGTTGTAGCCGGTCTGTCCGTGCCGTAGCAGGATGAGGTGCCGCACGCGGACGGAGGCCGTCACAGGCCCTCCGCATCCCCGCCGGACGCGTCGGTGTCGGCAGCGGACCTCGGGGCTCCGATACCGTCGACGGTCACCGTGGGGCAGTCCTTCCACAACCGCTCGAGCGCGTAGAAGTGCCGTTCCTCCTCGTGCTGGATGTGTACGACGATGTCGACGTAGTCGAGGAGCGTCCACCGTCCTTCACGGGTACCTTCCCGCCTGGCCGGTTTGTGACCCGCGTCGCGGAGCTTCTCCTCGATGTTGTCGACGATCGCGTTGACCTGACGTTCGTTGGGTGCCGACGCGATGACGAAGCAGTCGGTGATCACGAGTTGCTCCGACACGTCGAGCACCACGACGTCGGTTGCCAGTTTCTCGTCGGCCGCGAGGGCCGCGATACGGGCCATCTCGATCGATTCTGCCGTTGCGCTCACTGGATGTTCTTCCTCTCGATGGTGGAACCGACGTCGGACGGGAAGTCGACGTAGAGATGACGCTTGCTGATGTACTGCACCACACCGTCGGGCACGAGGTACCACACCGGCCGGTTGTGACGCACCCGCGACCGGCAGTCGGTCGACGAGATCGCCAGTGCCGGGATCTCGACGAGGCTCACCGATTCCGGGGGCAGCCCCTCGAGATGCGGGGCGAGGTGTTCGACGTTCAGGTCGTAGCCGGGTCGTGACACGCCGACGAACCGTGCGAGTTCGAAGAGGGTGGGCCAGTCCTGCCAGGACAGGATGGAGGCGAGGGCGTCGGCACCGGTGATGAAGTAGAGCTGCGCGTCCGGGTGCTGCGCGCGCAGGTCACGCAGCGTGTCGACGGTGTAGGTGACGGTGCGCCGGTCGATGTCGACCCGGCTGACGTGGAATCGGGGGTTGGAGGCGGTCGCGACGACCGTCATGAGGTAGCGGTCCTCGGCGGCGCTCACCTGCCGTCCGGCCTTCTGCCAGGGCTGGCCGGTCGGGACGAAGATCACCTCGTCCAGGCCGAAACGGTCGGCGACCTCGCTGGCCGCGACGAGGTGACCGTTGTGGATGGGATCGAACGTCCCACCCATGACACCCAGGCGTCGGATGGGCTCCGGGTTCCCGTCGGTTGGTCGATGCACGATTGTCCAGCTTACGGGTTCACACCGGCAGCAGCCCCGCCACCACCGCCGCGAGCTGTTCCGCGGAGCGGCATTCGTGCATGGTGACGACGTCGCCGTACACGAGAGCGGCCGAATCACCGGATCCCCACTGGCCCCGCGGCTCGGGGTTGAGCCAGTGTGCGTGACGCGCCACCGCCACCATCTGTTCGAGGGAGTCGACGTCGGGGTTGCGGAAGTTGGTGCGTCCGTCGCCGAGGATCAGCAGCGAGCTGCGGGACGTGAGGCTGTGGGAGTGCTGCTCGACGAAGCTCGCGAACGCGTTGCCGTAGTCGGAATGCCCGTCGTAGGTGATCAGCTCCGCCTCACGCAGCATCGTCGACATCGCCGCACCGAGTTCGGCACCGGCCGAGAAGTGGTGGGTCACCTCGTCGGTGGTGTCGATGAACGCGAACACCCGCACCCGCGAGAACTGCTCGCGCAGCGCATGCACGAGCAGCAGCGTGAAGTGGGAGAAACCGGCCACCGAGCCCGACACGTCGCACAGCACCACCAGTTCGGGGCGTGCCGGGCGCGGCTTGCGGTTCACGAGGTCGATCGGCACACCGCCGGTCGACATGGACCTGCGCAGGGTGCGTCGCAGGTCGATCGAGCCCGCCCGGGCCCGGCGTCGGCGCACGGCGAGACGACTGGCGAGCAGGCGCGCGAGTGGCTGCACACTGCGCCGCAGGGCCGTCAGCTCCGCGTCGGACGCACGCAGGAAGTCGACCTCCTCGGCGAGCTTGGGTACACCGTATCGTTCGACGCGCTCACGCCCCAGCTGCTCGGCGGAGCGACGCCGGGTCTCTCGTTCGACCATTGCGCGGAAGTCGGCGATGCGGCGGGCCGCGGTGCGGCGGGCGACCTCGGTGGCGTACGCGCCGCCGTCGTGGTCGTCGCGTGCCGCGTTGCCGAGCAGCCCTTCGAGGATGCGGGTGAGCAGGGTGTCCGGCGCGACCTCGCGGAGCGCCTGGTACGCCGAGAAGGACGGACCACCCGACGAGTTGTATCGGCCGAGTTCGTCGACGATCTGCGCGGTGAGCGCCTGCGCGGTGTCCAGGGCGTCCGGTGAGTCGTCGGCGAGCAGTTCGGCGAGCACGTCACGCAGAGCGTCGAGATCGACCTCGCCGTCGGGAGTGCGCGGCAGTGCGACGACCGGCCCCGCGTCGGCCCGCGTGCCGATCGCCGCGGGGAACCACAGGTCGAACAACGCATCGAAGGCCGGTCGGTGGGTGGGCCTGCGCAACAGGGTGCAGGCCAGTCCTTCCCGGAGGGCATCCCGGTCGAGGAGATCGATCACGGACATGACACGCCCCGCGTCGATCGTCTCGGACGGACCCACCGCGATCCCGCGGCGCCGCAACGACTCGACGAATCCGACGAGATGCCCGGGGATGCCGTGCGGCGCGAGCGGTGCACCGGCGTGCCCGGCGGGATGCACGGCACCCATGTCAGTTCAGCCGCAGTTCGGACGCGGCCCGCACCTGGTCGGAGCGGTGTTTGAGGACCACCCCCAAGGTGGTGCGCACGGCGGTGTCGTCGAGCGTGTCCATGCCGAGCGCGAGCAGTGTCCGGCCCCAGTCGATCGTCTCGGCGACCGACGGCACCTTCTTGAGCTGCATGTCCCGCAGCACCCCCACCGTGCGCACGAGTTGGTCGGCGAGCGCGGACGGCAGCTCCGGCACGCGGCTCGCGAGGATGCGGCGTTCGAGGTCGGCGTCGGGGAAGTCCAGGTGCAGGAACAGGCACCGTCGTTTCAGTGCCTCGGAGAGTTCGCGGGTCGCGTTGGAGGTGAGGACCGCGAACGGTGCGCGGGTGGCGCGGATCGTGCCGAGTTCGGGCACGGTGACCGCGAAATCGCTGAGCACCTCGAGGAGAAGACCCTCGATCTCGACGTCCGCCTTGTCCACCTCGTCGACGAGCAGCACCGTCGGGTCGTCGCGGCGGATCGCGGTGAGCAGCGGACGCGGCAGGAGGAATTCCTCGGAGAAGACGTCCTCGCGGGTGGTGTCCCACGAGTCGCCCGCCGCGGCACTCGCCCCCGCCGCCTGGATCCGCAGGATCTGCTTGGCGTGGTTCCACTCGTACAGGGCCCGCGCTTCGTCGACGCCTTCGTAACACTGCAGGCGGACCAGTTCGGCACCGGCCGTCTGCGCCACCGCACGCGCCAGTTCCGTCTTCCCGACCCCGGCCGGTCCCTCGATCAGCAGCGGCTTGCCGAGGCGGTCCGCCAGGAACACGGCGGTCGCGGTGGCCTTGTCGGCGAGGTAGCCGGTCTCGGCGAGACGGGCCACGACGTCGTCGACGTCCGCGAAGATCGGCGGGGTGGTCGGCAACGCACGATCCACGCTCGGTCCTTTCGTCGTCGGGTGGGGCTACCCCACCCGGTCGGGTCAGGCGGGACGGGTGTGTCCGTCGCCCCAGACGATCCACTTGGTGGAGGTCAGTTCCGGCAGCCCCATCGGCCCCCGGGCGTGCAGCTTCTGTGTGGAGATGCCGATCTCGGCACCGAATCCGAACTGTTCCCCGTCCGTGAACGCGGTCGAGGCGTTCACCATCACCGCGGCCGCGTCGACACGCGCGGTGAACTCGCGGGCCGCCGCGAGATCCGCCGTGACGATGGCCTCGGTGTGTCCGGTGCCGTAGCGATCGATGTGTTCGACCGCCGCATTCAGATCGTCGACGACGGCCAGCGCGACGTCGAGCGTCAGATACTCCTCGGCCCAATCCGACTCGGTGGCCGGGACGAGCCCGGGGAGGTCACCGTGCACGGTGACGCTGTGTGTCTGGAGCACCTGCAGCAGGTGCGGCACCGCAGTGTCGGCGATCGCCTTGTCGACGAGGATCGTCTCGGCCGTGTTGCACACGCTGGGGCGTCGGGTCTTCGCGTTGACGACGATCTTCTCGGCGGTCGCGAGGTCCGCCGCCGCGTGGACGTACACATGGCAGTTGCCCACACCCGTCTCGATGGTGGGGACGGTCGCGTCGCGTACCACCGCCGAGATCAGCCCGGCGCCACCGCGCGGGATGACGACGTCGACGAGGCCCCGTGCCTGGATCAGATGGGTCACCGATGACCGGTCGGCGCTGGGCAGCAGCTGCACGGCGTCCGCCGGCAGCCCCTGCTCGGCGAGTGCCCCGCGCAGTGCCTCGACGAGTGCCGCGTTGGAGTTCGCCGCCGACGACGAGCCGCGCAGCAGCGCGGCGTTGCCGGACTTCAACGCGAGACCGAACGCGTCGACCGTGACGTTGGGCCGGGCCTCGTACACCATGCCGACGACGCCGAGCGGCACCCTGAGCTGACGCAGTTCCAGGCCGTTCGGGAGGGTGGACCCGCGCACGACCTCTCCGATCGGGTCGGGCAGTCCTGCGACCTGACGCAGACCGGATGCGATGCCCTCGATGCGGTCCGCGGTCAACCGGAGCCGGTCGATCAGGGATTCGTCGGTGCCGGCGGCGCGCGCGGACTCCACGTCCGCGTCGTTGGCCGCGAGGACGGCGTCGGTCGCCGCGAGGACCGCATCGGCGGCCGCGTGCAACGCGGCGTCCTTCTGCGCGGTGGTCAGCAGCGCCAGCCGACGGGATGCGACGCGCGCGCGCCGCGCGGCGGCGTGCACCTCTGCGCGGGTGTCGGATGCGGCTCCGGCGCCGGTGGCGGCGCCGGTCTCGGTGGAGTCGGGGGTCACGGCGGTCATTGCCCCAGCCTAGCCGGGGTGGCGGGTACACCGACAGGCAGCGGTCCGTGTCACGGTCCGGGGCCGGTTCCGGTGCGCGGGGTCAGCGCAGTCCGGTACCGCGCTGCAGCGCCGTCGCCACGAGAACCGAGACGAGTTCTCGGTAATCGATGCCGCTGGCCTCCCACATCCGCGGGTACATCGAGATGGAGGTGAATCCGGGCATCGTGTTGATCTCGTTGATGACCGGTCCGTCGTCGGTGACGAAGAAGTCGACCCGCGACAGGCCCTGACAGTCCAGCGCCCGGAAGGCCCGCACGGCGAGTTCCCGGATCTCGTCGGCGACGTCGTCGTCGATCTTCGCCGGCACGTCGAACTCACACACGTCGTCGAGATATTTGGTGTCGAAGTCGTAGAACGCCGCGTCGTCGCCCGGAGACTCCGGCATGCGGATCTCCGCGACGACGCTGGCGCGCACGTCGCCGTCGGGGAACTCGAGCACACCGCACTCGACCTCGCGGCCGATCACGGCGGATTCGACGATGACCTTCGGATCGTGCCGGCGGGCCTCGGCCACCGCGGCGTCGAAGGAAGCCCAGTCGGCGACGCGGCTGACACCGATCGACGACCCACCGCGGGCCGGTTTGACGAACACGGGCAGCCCGAGTTGCCGTCGCTGCTCGTCGGTGACGGTGGCGACGCCGGGGCGGAGCACCACCTGGAATCCGACGGGCAGACCTTCGGCGGCGAGGAGCTTCTTGGTGAACTCCTTGTCCATGCCCGCGGCGCTGGCGAGCACACCCGGTCCGACGTACGGGATGCCGGCGAGCTCGAGGAGCCCCTGGATGGTCCCGTCCTCACCGTAGGCACCGTGGAGAACCGGGAAGACGACGTCGACGGAGGCGAGGACCCTGCCGAACTCGCCCTCGTCGAGGGCCACGATGTCGCCGCTGCGGGTGGGATCCGCCGTGAGCACGAGCGCGGATCCGCTCGGGTCGACCGTGGGCAACTCGCGCCCCGCCCGGGCGAGGCGCTGGGGATCGGTGTCGCCGAGGACCCACGAACCGTCGGGGGTGATCCCGATCGCCACGACCTCGTATTCCTCCGGGTCGAGGTTGCTCAGGATGCTGCCTGCCGAGACGCAGGACACGGAATGCTCGTTGCTGCGGCCGCCGAAGACGACGGCCACCCGGGTGCGGGACTCACTCACGGCACAAACCGTACCGGTACCGGTGGTGGCGGGCCCAGCCGGTTTCCCGCGGACCCGACTCACACGGGTCCGCGATCGCCGTGAGGCCGGGCCGGAGACCTCCCGACGAGGCACCCGCAGCCCGGCCACCGCCGGCGGGGTCGGTCACTCCGGCTTGATCCGCCGTCCCAGCAACAAACCGATCGCGTCGGGCACCGACATGCCCTCGTGACACACGCGGTGCACCGCGTCGGTCAGCGGCATCTCCACGTCGTAGGCGGCGGCCAGGGCACGCACCGACGTGCACGACTTGACACCCTCGGCGACCTGACCGTGTGTGGCCTCCTGGGCGCTCTGCAACGAGCCGCCGAGACCGAGCCGCTCACCGAAGGACCGGTTACGCGAGAGCGGCGACGTGCACGTGGCGACGAGGTCACCGACACCGGCCAGGCCCGCGAGAGTGGCGGGTTTGGCGCCGAGCGCGGTTCCGAGCCGGATGATCTCGGCCAGACCCCGCGTGATGATGGACGCGACCGTGTTCTCCCCCAACCCCACACCCGACGCCATCCCGCACGCCAGCGCGATGACGTTCTTGCAGGCTCCCCCGATCTCGCACCCCACCACATCGGTGTTCGTGTACGGGCGGAAGTAGCCGGTGGCACAGGACTTCTGGATCTCCATGGCCCGGGCGGAGTCGGGGCACGCGATCACGGTGGCCGCCGGCTGACCGGCGGCGATCTCCCGCGCCAGATTGGGCCCCGACAACACCGCGATGCGGTTCTGGTCCACCTCGGCCACCTGCGCGATCACCTGACTCATCCGCAGCAGGGTCCCGCTCTCGATGCCCTTCGCCAGGCTGAGCAGCGTCACACCCGGATCGATGTCGTCCCGCCACCGCGTCAGGTTGGTGCGCAGCGTCTGCGACGGGACGGCGAGCACCACGAAATCCGCGCCGTCGAGCGCGACCCTGTGATCGGTCGTCGCCGACAGGGTCTCGGGCAGTTGCACACCCGGCAGATAGTCGGGGTTCTCGTGGGTCTCGGTGATCGCCCGCGCCATCTCCTCGCGGCGCGCCCAGATCGTGACGTCCGTTCCCGCCTCGGCCAGTACCTTCGCGAAGGCCGTTCCCCACGAACCGGCCCCCAGCATCGCCGCTCTCGTCACCGGCGTCCCCCTTCTCCGTACATCGTTTCGGTCCGTTCGTCCTGTCCCGTCTCCGCGCATCCCTCGGGTGCGCGTACTTCCCCAGTATCGCGCAGCGGCCCCGCTCGGACCTGCCGGCACCGTCGAGATGCCTTCGCGAGCCCGGTGCTGGCAGAATCGGCGCCCATGACCGCGGTGCACGTGCTCGTCCCCGTCAAGGGACTCCGCCTGGCGAAGACGCGGCTCGCGCACGCCCTCGAACCCGATCTGCGCGGCGACCTGGTCGTCGCGATGCTCGTCGACACCCTCGCCGCGGTCGGGGGCGTCGACGGCGCGATACCGACCGTCGTGACGTCCGATCCGGACGTCGCCGAGGTGGCGTCGGCGCACGGGGCACGGCTCCTCCCCGATCCGGCGGGCGCACCCGGCCCGGACGATCACGGGTCCGCCGCGCGGCTCAACGCGGCGCTCGGCGCCGCCGCGGCCACCGTCCGCGCCCGGGATCCCTGGACCGATCTGATCGCACTCCAGGCGGACCTTCCCGCGCTGCGTTCGACGGAGTTGGCGTCCGCGCTCGCCGAAGCGCGACGCGCAGGCCGCGCCATGGTGCCCGACCACGGCGGCGACGGGACGACGGCCCTGTTGCACTGCACACCCGATACACCGCTGCGACCGGCCTTCGGCCCGGCTTCGGCGGCACGGCACGCCGCATCGGGCGCTCTCGTGCTCACCGGCGACCGGCCGGGGCTGCGTCACGATGTGGACACCGTCGACGATCTCGTGGCGGTCGCGCGGATCGGGGCGGGGGCCGCGACGTCGGCGATGCTCGCGCGGATCGGGTTCGTGTCGGCGTCGTGATCGCCACGGCACCGACAGGCCGCGGACCGTGATGGACCCTGCAACAATGGGGCGGTGACCCACGGCGACACCACCGACGCGCGCGTCGGATCCGATCAGTCAGGACCGTCCCCCACTGTGCTGCGACGTGGCCGCACCCCCGCGGCGCCGGCCGCTCCTCCCGCCGCGTCGGGTTCGTTCGAGCCCCGAGCGGACGGTCTACCCGTCGACCGGTATCTGAACCGGGAGTTGAGCTGGCTCGAGTTCAACGCGCGCGTGCTGGCCCTCGCCGAGGACACGTCCATTCCCCTGCTCGAACGCGCGAAGTTCCTGGCGATCTTCGCGTCGAATCTCGACGAGTTCTACATGGTGCGGGTCGCGGGGCTCAAGCGGCGCGCGGAGACCGGATTGTCGGTGCGGTCCGCCGACGGGCTGTCGCCGCGGGCGCAGCTGGCGTTGATCGCCTCGAGCACGCAGGAACTCGCCGGGCGTCACGCCCAGGTCTTCCTCGACTCGGTGATCCCGGCGCTCGCCGACGAGGGCATCTCGATCATCCGCTGGGCCGATCTCACCGAGGACGAGCGCACCGATCTGACACGGTATTTCGCGGAGCAGATCTTCCCTGTCCTCACGCCTCTCGCCGTGGACCCCGCCCACCCGTTCCCGTACATCAGCGGATTGAGCCTCAATCTTGCTGTGACCGTGAAGGACTCCAATTCGTCCGGCGAGCATTTCGCTCGGGTCAAGGTCCCCGACAACGTCGACCGGTACGTACGCGTCGAGCACGGGGCCTCCACGTCGGGCATCCCGGCGTTCCTTCCGCTCGAGGAGCTCATCGCCGCTCACCTCGACGTGCTGTTCCCCGGCATGGTCGTCGTCGAGCATCACGCGTTCCGCGTCACCCGCAACGCCGACTTCGATGTCGAGGAGGACCGCGACGAGGACCTCCTGCAGGCCCTCGAACGTGAACTGGCGCGACGCCGGTTCGGATCTCCGGTACGCCTCGAGGTGTCCGACGACATGACCGAGCACATGCTCGAACTGCTGTTGCGTGAGCTCGACGTCGATCCCGCCGACGTCGTGCAGCTGCCCGGGCTGCTCGACCTGTCGAGCCTGTGGCAGATCCACTCGGTGGAACGCCCCGACCTCAAGGACATCCCGTTCGTGCCGGCGACCCATCCGGCGTTCGGCGAACGGGAGACCCCGAAGAGCGTCTTCTCCGCCCTCCGCGAGAGCGATGTGCTCGTCCATCACCCGTACGAGTCGTTCTCGACGAGCGTGCAGCGGTTCATCGAGCAGGCCGCGGCGGACGATCAGGTGCTGGCGATCAAGCAGACCCTCTATCGCACGTCCGGTGATTCGCCCATCGTCAACGCCCTGATCGCCGCCGCCGAGGCCGGTAAACAGGTGGTGGCGCTCGTCGAGATCAAAGCCCGCTTCGACGAGCAGGCGAACATCAAGTGGGCGCGCGAACTCGAACAGGCCGGCGTCCACGTCGTCTACGGGCTCGTCGGACTCAAGACCCATTGCAAGACCGCGCTGGTCGTGCGACGTGAAGGTTCGACGATCCGGCGGTACTGCCACATCGGGACCGGAAACTACAATCCGAAGACGGCCCGCCTGTACGAGGACGTCGGCCTGCTGACGTGCTCACCGGAGATCGGCGCGGACCTGACGGATCTGTTCAACACCCTCACCGGGTATTCCCGGAAGGCCCACTACCGCAACCTGCTGGTGGCTCCGCACGGGGTCCGCAAGGGCATCATCGAGCGCATCGACCGCGAGATCGAGCACCACGAGAGCGGTAAGCCCACCGGGATCCGGCTCAAGGCCAACGCGCTCGTCGACGAGCAGGTGATCGACGCGCTCTACCGCGCCTCCCGCGCCGGTGTCCCGGTCGAGGTCGTCGTCCGCGGCATCTGTTCGCTCCGACCCGGTGTCCCCGGTCTGAGCGAGACCATCACGGTGCGCTCGATACTCGGCCGATTCCTGGAGCACTCCCGCATCCTCCACTTCCGCGGAGGGAACGAGTTCTGGATCGGCAGCGCCGACATGATGCACCGCAACCTCGACCGTCGTGTCGAGGTCATGGTGCAGGTGAAAGACCCCACACTGTGCGTGCAACTGGCCGGAATCTTCGATTCCGCGCTGGATCCGGCAACCCGCTGCTGGACCCTCGAGGCGGACGGCACCTGGACGGCCTCACCGGCACCGGGGACGGTGGCCCGCGACCACCAGGTCGAGTTGATGCGCAGCCGCACATCGTGACGCGGGTCCTTGCAGTGCAATGCACAATGCTGTGACACGGGAGGCCCTGTGGGTGAGAGCGTGAACACCACCACCGACAATTCCATGCGAGCCAACATCTTCGCGGCCGGTGCCGTGTTGTGGCGCCCCGTCGGCGGCACCGACGACATCGAGATCGCCGTCGTGCACCGACCCCGGTACGACGACTGGTCGATGCCCAAGGGCAAACTCGACCCGGGCGAGACCGCCGTCGCGGCGGCGGTGCGCGAAGTCGAGGAGGAAACGGGATTCGCGTCGACACTCGGCCGCTATCTCGGGAAGGTCACCTATCCGGTGGTGGGTCACCGCAAGCTCAAGCGGGTCGACTACTGGTCGGCCCGATGCGGTGACGGACGGTTCGTGCCGAACCACGAGGTCGACGAACTTCGTTGGCTTCGGCCGCGGGACGCGTTCGCGCAGTTGTCGTATCCGATGGACTGCACGGTGCTCCGCCGATTCCTCGCGCAGCCCGCCGACACCGACACCGTGCTGATCGTCCGGCATGCCAAGGCCGGAAGCCGGAAGAAGTACCGCGGTGACGATGCCGACCGCCCACTCGACCCGAAAGGTCGGGAGCAGGCGGACGCGCTCGTCGCCCAGCTGGGAGCGTTCGGCGCGGACACGGTCGTCTCCGCCGATCGTGTGCGCTGCATCCGCACCGTCGAACCCTTCGCGCAGAGCCGCGGAATCACCGTCGACGTCGATCCGGCGCTGTCGGAGGAGGCGTTCGCCGCCGACCCCGACCGGACACGCGCCCGAATCCTCGAGATCGCGAAGGCCGACGGCACACCGGCCGTCAGCAGCCAGGGAAAGGTGATTCCCGATCTGATCCGCTGGTGGGCCGACCGGGACGGCGTGCGGCTTCCTGCCGCGCGCAACAGGAAAGCGAGTATGTGGGTGCTGTCACTGCGCGACGGTCGGCTCGTCGCCGCCGATCACATCGACAGTCCACTCCCCGCCTCGAGGCCCTGAGCCCGGGACAGCCGGTCCCGTTCCCGCTCGTCCCGAGGCGTCGGGGACATCCGGGTGACGACCCCGCCCGTTCCGCATCGGCTCGACGCACATGCGGAACGGGCCGGGTGATGGCGCAGTGCGACCTACTTCTTCGCGGTCCGCCGGGCCGGAGCCTTCTTCGCTGCGGTCTTCTTCGCCGCGGTGGTCTTGGCTGCGGTCTTCTTCGCCGCAGTCGTCTTGGCTGCGGTCTTCTTGGCCGCCGTGGTCTTCTTGGCCGCGGTGGTGGTCTTCTTCGCCGCCGTGGTCTTCTTCGCTGCGGCGGTGGTCTTCTTCGCCGCCGTGGTCTTCTTCGCTGCGGCGGTGGTCTTCTTCGCCGCCGCCGTCTTCTTAGCCGCCGCCGTCTTCTTGGCCGCGGACTTCTTCGCGGCGGTCTTCTTCGCGGCGGCTGCGGCACCGCGCTTGACGGCAGGGCCGGTCGCGGGCAGCTTCTGCGTGCCGGCGATCACTGCCTTGAACTGAGCGCCGGGGCGGAACGCGGGAACCGACGTCGGCTTGACCTTGACGGTCTCGCCGGTGCGCGGGTTGCGCGCGACTCGGGCAGCGCGCCGACGCTGTTCGAAGACACCGAATCCGGTGATCGTGACACTGTTGCCCGCGTGCACGGCACGCACGATCGCGTCGACGATGTGCTCGACAGCAGCCGTCGCCGTACGCCGATCCGAACCGAGCTTCTCGGTCAGAACGTCGATCAATTCTGCTTTGTTCATTGAAATCCTCCGCACATCACGGTCCACCGTCAGACCGTCTCGAGTCCACGGTAAACCCGCAAACGGGCAAGAGTCTATGTGCCACGCCAATTCTCATGCAACTAACAGGTCGGGCCCGCATCGGATGTCACATCCGTGCGGGCCCGAACAGTCCGATTCGACAGGGATTCTCAGGGTGCCGGCAGAGTCTTCGGCTTCCAGTCCGGACGCGACTTCTCGTACTCGGAAATCGCTTCTACCTGGCGCAATGTCAATCCGATGTCGTCGAGACCCTCGAGCAGGCGCCACCGCGTGTAGTCGTCAATGGCGAACGGCACCACGGTCGTTCCGGCGGTGACCGTCCGATTGTTCAGATCGACTTCGAGTTCCAGCCCGGGCTGCTGCTCGATGAGCTTCCACAGCAGTTCGACGTCGTCCTGCGAGACCTGAGCGGCGAGCAGACCTGCCTTACCGGCGTTGCCGCGGAAGATGTCGGCGAACCGCGACGAGATCACGACCCGGAACCCGTAATCCGACAGGGCCCACACGGCGTGCTCCCGCGACGAGCCGGTTCCGAAGTCCGGGCCGGCGACGAGTACCGAACCCCGGTCGAACGGTGCGGTGTTGAGCACGAACGAGGGGTCGGTGCGCCACGCCGCGAAAAGTCCGTCCTCGAAACCACTCCGCGTGACGCGCTTGAGGTAGACGGCGGGAATGATCTGGTCGGTGTCGACGTTGGATCGGCGCAGCGGGACGCCGATGCCCTTGTGGGTGGTGAAGGCTTTCATGGAATCTCTCTCCTCGGGTCCCGTGTGCTAAACCAGGTCGGCCGGCGCCGACAGAGTGCCTCGGACGGCCGTCGCCGCGGCCACTGCGGGCGACACCAGGTGGGTCCGTCCCCCCTTGCCCTGCCGACCCTCGAAGTTGCGATTCGACGTCGACGCCGACCGTTCGCCCGGCGCAAGCTGATCCGGGTTCATTCCCAGGCACATCGAACACCCGGCCTGACGCCACTCGGCACCGGCCGCGGTGAATATCTCTCCGAGACCTTCGGACTCGGCCTGGGCACGAACACGCATCGAACCGGGAACGACGAGCATGCGCACGCCGTCGGCGACCTTGCGCCCCTTCAACACATCGGCGACGGCACGAAGATCCTCGATGCGGCCGTTGGTGCACGAGCCGACGAAGACGGTATCCACCTTGACCTCGCGCAGCGGCATCCCGGGCTCGAGATCCATGTAGCGCAACGCCTTCTCCGCGGCCTGACGCTCGGTCTCGTCCGCGATCTCCGCCGGTACGGGGACACGATCACCGAGCGGTGCACCCTGACCGGGATTCGTCCCCCACGTCACGAAAGGCGTGAGCGCGCTGCCGTCGATGTGGACCTCGGCGTCGAACACCGCGTCGTCGTCGGTCTTCAGCTGCTCCCACGCGACGACGGCGGCGTCCCAGTCGGCGCCCTGTGGGGCGTGCGGGCGGCCCTTGACGAATTCGTAGGTGATCTCGTCGGGGGCGATCATCCCCGCGCGGGCACCCGCCTCGATCGACATGTTGCAGATGGTCATCCGCGCTTCCATCGACAGCTTGCGGATGGCTTCGCCGCGGTATTCGAGGACGTACCCCTGCCCGCCACCGGTACCGATCTTCGCGATGATCGCGAGGATGAGATCCTTGCTCGTCACTCCGGGCTGCAGCTCACCGTCCACGGTGATCGCCATCGTCTTGAAGGGTCGCAACGACAGCGTCTGCGTCGCCATGACGTGTTCGACTTCACTGGTGCCGATTCCCATTGCGAGAGCGCCGAACGCGCCGTGCGTCGAGGTGTGACTGTCGCCGCACACCACGGTCATGCCGGGTTGTGTGAGTCCCAGCTGCGGGCCGACGACGTGGACGATCCCCTGATCGAGATCGCCCATCGGGTGCAGTCGGACACCGAATTCCTCACAGTTGCGCCGGAGGGTCTCGACCTGCGTGCGCGACACCGGATCCGCGATCGGTTCGTCGATGTCGACCGTCGGCACGTTGTGGTCCTCGGTCGCGATGGTGAGATCGGGGCGACGCAGGGGCCGCCCGGCCAGCCGCAGGCCGTCGAACGCCTGCGGGCTGGTCACCTCGTGTACGAGATGCAGATCGATGTAGATCAGGTCGGGCCGACGCCCTGCACCCTCACCTTCACCGCGCACGACCACGTGCTGATCCCACACCTTCTCCGCCAGAGTTTTTCCAGCCATCATCTCCACCTGTCGTCCGTGACGAACGCGGCCCCGGATCGGGGGCTGTCCGGTCCGCGTCTGGTGTCGTCCCCGATTCGCCCAATGCGCTATGCTTCCCATTATGCGAGACGGAGGTATCGACCTGTGAGACAGCATAGCGGGATCGGGGTTCTGGACAAAGCGGTGTCCGTACTCCACGCGGTGGCGGAACAACCGTGCAACCTCAACGAGTTGTGTGAACGCACCGGACTTCCTCGCGCCACCGCACATCGCCTCGCGGTCGGCCTCGAGGTCCATCGCCTCCTCATGCGGGACGGCGACGGCCAATGGCGCCCGGGCCCCGGGCTCGCAGAACTGTCCGCCGGCGCCGGGGATCCACTCGTCGAGGCCGCGTCTCTCGTCCTTCCGCGGTTGCGCGAGATCACCGGGGAGAGTGTGCAACTGTATCGACGCGAGGGAACCCAGCGGGTGTGCATCGCCGCGCTCGAACCTCCCACCGGCCTGCGCGACACCGTGCTCGTGGGTGCCCGCCTCCCCATGACCGCCGGTTCCGGCGCGAAAGTGCTTCTTGCATGGGCCGATACCGCCACCCAGCGAGCGCTGCTGCCCGAAGCCGCTTTCGGTGAACGGGTGCTCGCCGAGGTTCGGCGCCGCGGCTGGGCGCAGTCTGCGGCCGAACGTGAATCCGGCGTCGCCTCCGTCTCCGCACCGGTCCGGGATCGCACCGGCACCGTGGTCGCCGCGATCTCGGTGTCGGGCCCCATCGACCGGATGGGGCGCCGCCCCGGCTCCCGATGGGCGGCCGATCTCCTGGCCGCGGCCGAGGCTCTGCACAAACGACTCTGACACCCCACCCTCCCACGGATCGTCCGCGGGAGGGCGTTTTGTCGGCATGTGCGAGATGTGTCACAGTGCAGAAATGGGAATCAAGCGCCGCACCGAGATCGAGATGACCGGCACGGAGATCGACGACTTCCTCCACCGGAGTCGGGTGGCGACACTCGCGTCGATGGGTCCGGGCGGCACGCCGCATCTCGTCGCCATGTGGTACGCCGTCCTCGACGGCGAGATCTGGTTCGAGACGAAGTCGAAATCGCAGAAGGTGGTCAATCTGCGTCGCGACGACCGCATCACCGCACTGGTCGAGGCGGGCGACACCTACGACCAACTCCGTGGTGTGTCCGTCGAAGGGCGCGCCGAGATCGTCGAGGACCCTGGGGTCGTGTTCGACGTCTGCCGCGACGTGTGGGAGCGCTATACGGGCCCCTACTCCGAGGATGCCCGGTCGGCCGTCGAGCAGATGATGCACAAGCGGGTCGCCGTGCGCGTCGTCCCGAAACGCACCCGATCGTGGGACCATCGGAAACTCGGAATGCCTGCGATGCCGATCGGTGGCAGCACGGCGCAGTACCTGCCCCGCTTCGAGAGCTGAGCGCACCGGTCTCCACCACCCGCCCCGCGCGTTCCGTCCCCACGCAGGTGAGCGAAGGGCACGTTCGATCGATCCGACGAGACGACCGGCACGTTCGCTCACGGGAACGGAAAATGGGCGCGTCCGGATTCCGGACGCGCCCATTTCGATGTACCCCCGATGGGATTCGAACCCACGCTACCGCCGTGAGAGGGCGGCGTCCTAGGCCGCTAGACGACGGGGGCCTGAGACATTCTTCTCCTGTTGCCTCCCGAAGGAGGCTCAGCCAGCTTAGCTGGCCGGGACACGGTGGGCAAACCACCGTGCCTCAGCTGGGGTACCAGGACTCGAACCTAGAATGGCTGAACCAGAATCAGCTGTGTTGCCAATTACACCATACCCCAATGGTCTGTCTCGAACGCCTGCGCTCCGCGCGCTGTGGCCTCCGTTCCGAACCGAGAGAAAGATTAACACCAAACCGGGGATGAACTACAAATCGCCTGGTCAGGGCGCATCCATATGCGGCCGGTCGACCGGCGAGCACCCCGGCTCGGGCGTGCTCGCCGGTCGTCGATCAGGAGATGGTCGCGCGGGCCGCCCGGAGGCGCGCCAGCGACCGGTCGCGACCGAGCAACTCCATCGACTCGTACAGCGGCGGGCTCACGTGCGAGCCGGTGACACCCACCCGCACCGGTGCGAACGCCTTGCGGGGTTTGAGTCCCAGTTCGTCGATCAGCGCTGTCTTCAGGGCTCCTTCGAGTGCCTCGGTGGTCCACGCGTCGAGCCCCTCGACCGCCGCGATCGCCGCGTCCAGCACCGGCGCGGCACCGTCCCCGAGATTCTTGGCAGCGGATGCTTCGTCGATCCGGAAATCCGCGTCGTCGACGAACAGGAATTTCAGCAGACCCCACGCATCCGACAACACGACGATGCGCGTCTGCACGAGGTCGGCTGCGGTCGCGAACAACGCGTCGTCGACGTCGCCGGTGAGGTGACCGTGGTCGATGAGGAACGTCTTCAACCGGGCTGCGAAATCCGCCGGCTCGAGGAGCCTGATGTGCTCGGCGTTGATCGCGTCCGCCTTCTTCTGGTCGAAGCGGGCAGGATTGGAGTTGACCTTGGAGATGTCGAACGCGGCGACCATCTCGTCGAGGGAGAACACGTCGCGGTCGTCGGCGAGCCCCCAGCCGAGCAACGCCAGGTAATTGAGCAGCCCCTCGGGGATGAACCCGCGGTCACGGTGCAGGAACAGGTTCGACTCGGGGTCGCGCTTGGACAGCTTCTTGTTGCCCTGCCCCATCACGAACGGCAGATGACCGAACTCCGGCGTGAAGTCGGTCACGCCGATGCGCTGCAGCGCGGCATACAGGGCGAGCTGTCGCGGCGTCGACGACAGCAGGTCCTCGCCGCGGAGCACGTGCGTGATCCTCATCAGGGCGTCGTCGACCGGATTGACGAGCGTGTAGAGCGGAATACCGTTGCCGCGCGTGAGCGCGAAATCGGGCACCGTGCCGGCCTTGAACGTGGTTTCGCCCCGCACCAGATCGTTCCACGTGAGATCGGAATCGGGCATCCGCAGTCGCACCACCGGCTTGCGACCCTCGTCGAGATACGCCTGACGCTGCTCGGGCGTCAGATCACGGTCGAAGTTGTCGTATCCGAGCTTCGGGTCGCGACCGGCCGCCCTGTGCCGGGCCTCGACCTCCTCGGGCGTCGAGAACGACTCGTAGGCCTCCCCCGCCTCGACCAGCTTCGCGACGACATCGAGATGCAGGTCGCGACGCTGCGACTGCCGGTACGGCTCGTACGGGCCGCCGACCTCGGGACCCTCGTCCCACTCGAGGCCGAGCCAGCGCAGCGCGTCGAGGATCGACTGATACGACTCTTCACTGTCGCGGGCGGCGTCGGTGTCTTCGATGCGGAACACGAAGGTGCCGCCGTGGTGCCGTGCGAACGCCCAGTTGAACAGGGCGGTACGGACGAGACCCACGTGCGGGGTTCCGGTCGGGGACGGACAGAATCGGACGCGAACATCGCTGGAGGTCATCGGCTCACTCGGGTCGAGGGACGGTTGGAGACCCTTTCAGGCTAGCCCCATCCCCGACCCGGAGATCGCCGGACCGGCAGGTCAGGATCCCTTCGCGACGACCGGGTTGGTCAGCGTGCCGATCCCCTCGACGGTGACGGACACGGTGTCGCCGGCGGTGATCGGGCCGACGCCCTCCGGTGTGCCGGTGAGGATCACGTCGCCGGGCAGCAGCGTCATCACGGCCGACACCCACGCGATGAGCGACGGAATGTCGTGGACCATCGCCGACGTTCGGCTGCTCTGCCGAACCGCGCCGTTGACCTCGGCGCCGATCGCGAGGTCGGACGGGTCGAGGTCGGTCTCGATCCACGGGCCGAGCGGGCAGAACGTGTCGTGCCCCTTGGCGCGCGCCCACTGGCCGTCCTGTTTCTGATGGTCGCGCGCGGAGACGTCGTTGGCGACGGTGTATCCGAGCACGACGTCGCGGGCCTTGGCCACCGGAACGTCCTTGCACGGACGTCCGATGACGACGGCGAGTTCCGCCTCGTGGTGGACGAGGGTGGACGTGGGTGGAATCACGATCGGGACACCGGGTCCGATGATGGACGTGTTGGGCTTGAGGAAGATCACGGGCTCGTCGGGGACTTCGTTGCCGGACTCCGCAGCGTGCGCCGCGTAGTTGCGGCCGACGGCGATCACCTTGCTCGCAAGGATCGGCGCGAGCAGTCGGACGTCGGCGAGGGGCCAGCTACGGCCGGTGAAGGTGGGTGTGCCGAACGGGTGTTCGGCGATCTCCTTCGCAACGGCGGAGTCCCCCTCCCCTTCGATACTGACGAAGGCGACACCGTCCGGGCTGGCAATTCGACCAAGGCGCATGTTCGGAAGTCTATCGGTGTGCACCGCGCTCCCCGATCGACGTCCGGGCGAGACGGGTATACAGTGCGAACAGTATTTTACGATTCGAGAACGAAGTCTCAGATAGTGGGATTTAATGACGGACGTACGCACGATCGGTGCCCGGCGATGGTTGATCCTTGCGATCGGCGTCCTCGCGCAGGCGGCGCAGGCAACCATCGTCAACGGTGTCGCGTTCCTCATCCCGACACTTCACGAGGATGCCGGATTCACACTCGCGCAGGCCGGAACGCTCGCCGGTGCACCGCTCTTCGGCGGAATGTTCACGCTCGTCCTGTGGGGCGCGGTCGCCGACCGTCACGGTGAGAGACTCGCGCTCACGGCCGGGCTCGGCATCACGTCCGCCGCGGTCACTGCCGCAGCCTTCACCACGTCGCTGCCGGTGCTCGCGGTCCTTCTCGTCGTCGGCGGTGCCGGTGCCGTCAGCGCCAACGCCGCCAGCGGGCGCGTCGTCGTGGGATGGTTTCCTCCCCACCGGCGTGGGCTCGCGATGGGCATCCGGCAGATGTCGGTTCCGCTCGGCGTCGCCGCGTCGGCGCTGGCCGTCCCGCAACTGGCCAGCGGTCACGGGATCTCTTGGGCTCTGGCATTTCCCGCCGTCGTGTGCGGTGTCGCCGCGGTTGCCTGCGCCGTCGGAATCGTCGATCCGCCCCGTCCCGAACGGTCCGAGGCGGCGCGCACCGGGGCACTCGACAATCCGTACCGGACGGGATCCGTCCTCGCCCGGATCCATGCCGCGTCGATCCTGCTCGTCATTCCGCAGTACGTCGTGTGGACCTACGCCCTGGTGTGGCTGATCACCGACCGGGGCTGGTCGGAAACCTCCGCGGGACTGGTCATCACCGCAGCGCAGATCCTCGGAGCGCTCGGCCGTGTCGCGGCGGGAGCGTGGTCGGATCGGGTGGGCAGCCGACTCGCTCCGTTGCGCACGGTGGCGATGGCCGTCGCGGTGTCGATGCTCGCGCTGTCGGGGGTGTCGATGATGCCGAACGGGGCGCTCGCCGTCGCCGTACTGCTCGTCGCGTCGGTCGCGACCTCGAGCCCCAACGGGCTGGCGTTCACCGCGGTCGCCGAGATCGCCGGACCCTACTGGGGTGGACGCGCGCTCGGTGTCCAGAACACCGGCCAGTTCGTCTTCGCCGCCGCGGTGGGCCCGGTGTTCGGCGCATTGATCGCCGCGGTGGGGTTCCCGGCGGCGTTCGCGCTCTCCGCGATCGCACCCGCGGCTGCCGTCCCGGTGGTCCCGACCGATCCGGCGGTCCCCACCCCCGAGCGAACGGTACACTCGCTCGATTGAATCGAGCCGACGATACATTCGCTCGGAAGTGGGTGGGCCGGACGCGACGGTGGACCGGACGCGGGGTGTCCTACAGGGCGGCGGTGATGCGGTCGCCGATCTCGGAGGTCACGATCGGCAGGTCGCCGCGCGACGCGAGGTCCGCTTCGACCGCACGCTCGACGCGCACGGCGTCGTCCTCACGACCGAGGTGACGCAACAGCAGCGCCGTGGACAGGATCGCCGCCGTCGGATCGGCGATGCCCTTGCCCGCGATGTCCGGTGCCGAGCCGTGCACCGGCTCGAACATCGACGGGTTCGTGCCCGAGGCGTCGATGTTGCCGCTCGCGGCCAGGCCGATTCCACCGGTGACCGCACCCGCCAGATCGGTGATGATGTCGCCGAAGAGGTTGTCGGTGACGATGACGTCGAACCGGCCCGGATCGTCGACCATGTAGATCGTCGCGGCGTCGATGTGGCAGTACGCGGTCTGCACGTCCGGGTACTCCTTGCCGACGGTTTCGACGGCGCGCGTCCAGATCGCCCCGGCGTTCGACAGCACGTTGGTCTTGTGGATCAACGTCAGATGCTTGCGCCGCGACCGGGCGAGCTCGAATGCGTACCGGACGACGCGCTCGGCGCCGAACCACGTGTTGATCGACACCTCGGTGGCGATCTCGTGGTCGGTGCCCACGCGGATCGCACCGCCGTTGCCCGTGTACGGCCCCTCCGTGCCCTCACGCACCACGACGAAGTCGATATCGGGGTTCGCGGCGAGCGGTGACGACGATCCCGGGTACAGACGCGACGGCCGAAGATTGACATGGTGATCGAGCGCGAACCGCATGTTGAGCAGCAGACCGCGTTCGAGCACACCGGGGGTGACGGACGGGTCGCCGATCGCACCGAGCAGGATCGCGTCGTGCTCGCGGATCGCGGCGAGATCGGCCGCGGGCAGCAGCTCACCGGTCCGGTTGTAGCGGCGCGCACCGAGGTCGTACTCGGTGGTGTCCAGATCGGTTACGAGCTTGCCCAGCACCTTCAGGGCCTCGGCCGTGACCTCGACGCCGATGCCGTCACCGGGAATGACCGCAATTTTCATCTTCTCGAACTCTCTTCCTGTGCGACGGTGGCCGCGACCGTGTGCACGGTCGCGGCCACCGAACGGGGACGACGAACGATCAGGACAGGTCGACCTGCGCGACACGCGCGTCGAGCTGCTCGACGATCTGCGCGACCTCGGCGTCGCCGACGACACGGTCGACGCGCAGGATCACGGTGGCGCCGGTACCCTCCACGTCCTGGCTCAGCGCCGCGGCCTGGATGTCGATCGACGCGTTGCCGAGCACAGTGCCGAGGGTGCCGAGCACACCCGGACGATCCGCGTAGTGCACGACGAAGTTGTGGCCCTCGGCGCGCAGATCGAAGCTGCGGCCGTTGATGCTGACGATCTTCTCGATCTGCTGCAGACCGGTCAGTGCGCCCGCGACGGTGGTGACACCGCCGTCGGCGGCGACCGCACGGACCTCGACGGCGCTGCGGTGCGTCTGCGCCTCGCTGACCGACTCGACCTCGACGGTCACGCCACGCTGCTCCGCGAGCTGCGGGGCGTTGACGAACGTGACGGGCTCGTCGCTGCTCGCCGAGAACAGGCCGCGCAACGCTGCCAGACCCAGGATCTCGACGTTCTCGGCGGACAGCTCACCACTCGCGACCACCTGCACGTTCTGCACGGCGTCGGGCGAGAGGGTGCCGGCGATCAGACCGAGCTTGCGGACCAGCTCGAGCCACGGGGCGACCTCTTCACCGACCGGGCCACCGGAGACGTTGACGGCGTCGGGAACGAACTCGCCGGCGAGGGCGAGGAGCACGCTCTTGGCGACATCGGTGCCCGCGCGGTCCTGCGCCTCGGCGGTGGAGGCACCGAGGTGCGGGGTGACGACGACGTTGTCGAGGTCGAACAGCGGCGAGTCGGTGCACGGTTCGGTGTTGAACACGTCGAGGCCGGCAGCGCGGACCTTGCCGGAGACGAGCGCGTCGTGCAGGGCCGTCTCGTCGATCAGGCCACCGCGCGCGGCGTTGACGATGATGACGCCGTCCTTGGCCTTGGCGAGGCGCTCGGCGTTGATCAGGCCTGCCGTCTCCTTGGTCTTGGGCAGGTGCACCGAGATGAAGTCGGCGCGCGCGACGAGTTCGTCGATGTCGACGAGTTCGATGCCGAGCTGCGCCGCGCGCGCGGCGGGCAGGTAGGGGTCGTAGGCGATCACGTGCGTCTCGAATGCGGCGAGACGCTGCGCGAACAGCTGACCGATGCGGCCGAGGCCGACGACGCCGACGGTCTTGCCGAGGATCTCGGTGCCGTTGAAGCTCGAGCGCTTCCAGGTGCGCTCGCGCAGCGTGCGGTCGGCGGCGGGCACCTGGCGGGCAGCGGACATCAGCAGCGCCACGGCGTGCTCGGCGGCCGAGTGGATGTTGGAGGTCGGCGCGTTGACGACCATGACGCCGCGCTCGGTGGCTGCGGCGATGTCGACGTTGTCGAGGCCGACGCCCGCGCGACCCACGATCTTCAGCTGCGGTGCGGCGGCCAGGACCTCCGCGTCGACGGTCGTCGCCGAGCGCACGAGCAGGGCGTCCGCCTCGGGCACTGCGGCCAGCAGAGCGGGACGGTCCGGGCCGTCGACCCAGCGGACGTCGACGCCGTCGCCGAGCGCATCGACGGTGGACTGCGCAAGCTTGTCGGCGATCAGGACTACTGGACGGCCATTCTGGCTCACGTGCGAACTCCCTGTGTCGTATCTGTGGCGGACGGTCGACGGCTCGGGCACCCGGATCGGGGCATGGTCGGCCGCGACCGCACACAGTTTAGTGCCCCGCGTCCCGACGTGGGACGCCCGGGCCGAGGATCACCTACCGACACGTAACCCCGTGCCTCCGCTCAGGGCACGACGAGACGCCCGGCGGTCACTGGTAGGAGACGAAGACCGGCCGTGGTTCGATCGCCATGGTCTCGGCGGGAGTGAACGTCGGCGAGTCCTCGTCGTAGAAGTTCTTCCACGCCATGTGCACTCGCGGGGGCAACCCCTGCTGCAGCGCATTCCACGTGTCGAACTTCTGCGGGGCCGAACCGTGCCCGTCCGCGTGGAGCACCACCGCGACCTCGGGCCGCCCCGTGTCGACGAGCTCACGCGAGGTGATCATCGAGGTGCGGAACTGATGCAGGATCAACATTTTCTGCGGCAGCGCGTTCCGCTGCACGAGCTCGGACAGGTACGTGATGACCTCGTTGACCTCGGACGCGTCGACGGACCCGATCTGCACCATGTGCCGCTGGCCGGGGGCGAGGCGCCATTCCGGGTCGAGGGCGAGACCGACGTTGGGGCGAGCGAGGAACTCCTCGTAGATCCGGGCCTGCTCGGGGAAACTCGCGTGTCCGGGCTGGAGGTCGAGGACGACGTACACCCCGGCTGCTTCCGCCTCGTCGATGACCGCGCGCAGCCGGTCCGGTGGTGTGACGCGCGTGTAGCGACCGTCCGTACCCGGGTCCGCCGAGGCGACGGTCGCGATGATCTCGAACGCGGGCAGGACCGGCTCGGCAGAGAACTGCTGGTATTGCGCAGCGAGGTCACGGACGCGAGCGATCGACGCCGCGGTGTCCTGTTCGCCGAACGCGCCGAGCGCGGGCCCGGACGGATGCCCGTAGAGGGCGACGAACCTCCTGTCCGGGAACAGGTTCCGCCCACCACCGAAGAGCTCTGCCTGCGGGGCGGGGTCGATGTCGCCGAGGGCGGGGAGCCCGGGCAGCGGCACCTCGGGAAGCGGTGGCTGCGCGGCCGCGGGCAACGCGCCGGTGACCGTGCAGAGTGCCGTCGCGATCACGGCGACCAGACTCCCGCGCAGACTTGCGTGTCGTGGCATGGCGCCCACGGTAGGGGCCGTGCACACCCGTATCGTTGTGCCACACCAGCATCATCGGTCACGATTCGGACTCGTCGGGTCGCCGGTCCCGTCCGTCGACGATGTCCGGTGGCGGCGCATCCACGACCCTGCGGTCGACGTCGTGGTCGTTGCGGTACCGGAACGCGACGACCGCCGTCCGCACGGTCGGGTGGAACCGGGAGTCGTCGAACCGATCCGACTCCGCCATCCGCCGGAGTTTGTCCTTGACCGGTCCCTTCATCGCCGCGAACACGAGGTGTACGTCCCTGCGTGAGAGATAGTCGTCGAGTTCTTCGAGATCGTCGACGGCGGTGGAATCGACGTCGGTGATGGGTTCGGCGGCGAGTACCACCCACTCCACCGGGGCCGACGACCGTTCGACGAGTCCGCGCACGTAGGAGGTGAGGATCGAACCGTTGGCGAAGAACAACGGGGCGTCGAACCGTACGAGGATCAGCCCGTCGATGCGGTTCCCGTCGGGGTGACGTTCGATGTCGTGGTAGCCGGCGACACCCGACACCGCGACGAGTTCGGTGCGATGCGGCTGCCACGCACGGACGACGACCACGAGCAACGACAGCCCGATCGCGACGAGGACACCGCGCAGCACACCGGCGAACGCGACCCCGACGAACGCGGCGAGGCACAGCGCGAATTCGAGCCTGCTCACGGTCCACAGATGCGCGACACCGCGGATGTCGATCAGGGACGCGGCGGCCGCGATGACGACGGCGCCGAGCACCGCCTGCGGCAGATAGGCGGTGACCCCGGGTGCCACCCACAGGAACAGCACGACCGTCGACGCCGCGACGACGCCCGCCAACTGTGTTCGGCCCCCGGACTGTTCGACGACGGGTGTGCGACTACCACTGCCGCACACCGCGAATCCGCCGGTGACACCCGCGGCGACGTTCACCGCGCCCAGCGCCCGCATCTCCGCGCTACCGTCGACGTGTTCACCGCGGCGTGCGGCGAGGCTGCGCGACAGCACGGCGGTGTCGGCGAACGCGATCACCGCGATGGCCACGGCCGGTCCGACGAGAGCCCCGACGTCGGTGGCGTCGATCCCGTGGAGTGCGGGCGCCGGCAGTCCCGGTGTCAGTGCCCCGACCGTGTCGAGTCGGTCCCGCAGGCCGAACGCCGCCGTGACGGCGATCCCCCCGACGACGGCGACGAGCACCCCAGGGAACCGCGGTGCGAACCTGCGGAACACGGCGATGACGACGAGCGTCGTGATCCCCAGCGACATCGCGAGCAGGTGCGGCCCGTCCTCGAACACGTCGTCGACGACGTCCACGAACTCGGGGAGGACACCGGATTCGTCGGCGCTGGTCCCGAACACCAGCGGGAGTTGCCCGACGACCACGATCAGGGCGATCGCATTGAGGAACCCCACCCGGATCGGGGTGGAGAGCAGGTCGGTGACGAACCCGAGACGCAGTGCTCCCGCGACCAGCAGGATCAGCCCGACGAGCACGGCGAGGGCACCCGCGAGTGCCACCGCGCGCTGCGGGTCGCCGCCCGCCGCGAGCGGAACGACGGCGGCGGCGATCAGCGGTGCGAGCGCCGAGTCCGGTCCGAGTACGAGAATCCGGGACGGCCCGACGAACGCGTAGACCAGCATCGGCACGATCGTCGCGTACAGCCCGGCCTGCGCGGGAAGACCGGCCGCCTGCGCGTACCCCATACCGGTGGGCACGAGCAGCGCACTGAGCGTGAGACCCGCGACGAGGTCGTGGCGCAACCACGCGCGCCGGTATCCGCGCGCGGTGACGACCCCGGGCAGGCGTCCGAGCAGCGCCGGTGCGGACATTCGCCCAGTATCGTCCGGAATCGTCCGCATCGCCCGGTGTCACCGGTATCCGGTCGCCTCGGCGTGTCCGGCCGGGCATGCCGGAGGCCCGGCACACCGAGCGGTGTACCGGGCCTCCGGGGTGGAACGGGTGAGACTACGCGGTCTCGGTGATGGGGCGGTCGACCCAGCTCATCAGGTCGCGCAGCTTCTTGCCGGTGACCTCGATCGGATGCTCGGCGTTCGCCTTGCGCAGGCCCTCGAGCTCCTTGTTGCCACCCTCGACGTTCGCGACGAGACGCTTGACGAAGGTGCCGTCCTGGATATCCTTGAGGATCTCCTTCATGCGCTCCTTGGTGCCGGCGTCGATGACGCGCGGACCCGACAGGTAGCCACCGAACTCGGCGGTGTCGGACACCGAGTAGTTCATGCGCGCGATGCCGCCCTCGTACATCAGGTCGACGATCAGCTTGAGCTCGTGCAGCACCTCGAAGTACGCCATCTCCGGCGCGTAGCCCGCCTCGACCATGACCTCGAAACCGGTCTTGACGAGTTCCTCGGTGCCACCGCAGAGCACGGCCTGCTCACCGAACAGGTCGGTCTCGGTCTCTTCCTTGAAGGTGGTCTTGATGACGCCGGCGCGGGTACCGCCGATGCCCTTCGCGTAGGACAGTGCCAGCGCCTGGCCCTCACCCTTCGGGTCCTGGTCGATGGCGATCAGGGCCGGAACGCCCTTGCCGTCGACGAACTGGCGACGCACGAGGTGACCGGGGCCCTTCGGCGCGACCATGCCGACGGTGACGCCTGCCGGCGCCTCGATCAGCTTGAAGTGGATGTTGAGGCCGTGGCCGAAGAACAACGCGTCGCCGTCCTTCAGGTTGGGCTCGATGTCGTTCTTGAAGATCGACGCCTGTGCGGTGTCGGGGGCGAGGACCATGATGACGTCGGCCCACTCGGCGACCTCGGCCGGGGTGCCGACCGCCAGGCCCGCCTCCTCCGCCTTGGCGCGCGACTTGGACCCGTCCTTCAGGCCGATGCGCACCTCGACACCGGAGTCGCGCAGGCTCAGCGAGTGCGCGTGGCCCTGGCTGCCGTAGCCGATGACCGCGACCTTGCGGCCCTGGATGATCGACAGGTCGGCATCGTCGTCGTAGAACATCTCGACTGCCACAGTGGTTACCTCTTTCAGCAAGTATGGGTGTGTTCAGGCTAACGGGTCGCCGTGATGGACTTCGGACCGCGTCCGACCGCCACGACACCCGATTGGACGATTTCCCGGATTCCGTACGGCTCGAGCATGCGCAGCAGCGCGTCGAGCTTGGACCGGGTTCCGGTCGCCTCGATGGTCAGCGACTCGGGAGAGACGTCGATCACCTTGGCGCGGAACAGGTTCACGGTCTCGATGACCTGCGTGCGGACGCTCGCGTCGGCACGGACCTTGATGAGCACGAGTTCGCGGGCAACCGAGGACTCGTCCTCCTGCTCGACGATCTTGATGACGTTGACCAGCTTGTTGAGCTGCTTGGTGACCTGTTCGAGCGGGAACTCGTCCACGGTCACGACGATCGTCATGCGCGAGATCTCCGGCACCTCGGTGCCACCGACCGCGAGCGACTCGATGTTGAATCCACGCCGCGAGAACAGCGACGCGACCCGGGCGAGCACGCCGGGCTTGTCCTCGACGAGAACGCTGAGGGTGTGACTCGTGCTCACTTGCTCTCCTCCTGGCCCTTGTCGCCGCGGGCCGCTGCGTCGCTGCCGGACCGGTCGTGCTCGGCCTCGAGCGCCTCGATGGTCTCGTGGATGACGGTGGGGTCGTCGGCCGCGGCGTCGTCGTCGAACAGCGGACGGATGTCGCGCGCCGCCATGATCTCGTCGTTGCTGGTACCGGCCGCGACCATCGGCCACACCTGGGCGTCCTTGCCGACGATGAAGTCGATCACCACGGGGCGGTCGTCGATCTCCTGCGCGCGGCGGATCGCCGGTTCGACGTCCTCCTCCCGTTCGACGCGGATGCCGACGCAGCCGAGGGCCTCGGCGAGCTTGACGAAATCGGGGATGCGCAGCGAGTGCGTCGCGAGGTCGGTGTTGGAGTAGCGCTCCTCGTAGAAGAGCGTCTGCCACTGCCGGACCATGCCCAGGTTGCCGTTGTTGATCAACGCGACCTTGATCGGCACACCCTCGACCGCGCAGGTCGCGAGCTCCTGGTTGGTCATCTGGAAGCAGCCGTCGCCGTCGATCGCCCACACCTCGGTGTCGGGGCGTCCCATCTTCGCGCCCATCGCGGCGGGAACCGCGTAGCCCATGGTGCCCAGACCGCCGGAGTTCAGCCACGTGCGCGGCTTCTCGTAGTCGACGAACTGCGCCGCCCACATCTGATGCTGGCCGACGCCCGCACAGTAGATGGCGTCGGGACCGGCGAGCTTGCCGACGGCCTGGATGACGTACTGCGGCGACAGGGTGTCATCGGCGGGACGGTCGTAGGACAGCGGGTACGTCCGGCGGATGTCGTCGAGGTAGGCCCACCACGCCGTGTAGTCGAGCACGGTGCCCGTCGCCAGGTCGGCGCGGATCGCCTCGATCAGCTCGACGACGACCTCCTTGCAGTCGCCGACGATCGGCACGTCCGCGTGCCGGTTCTTGCCGATCTCCGCCGGATCGATGTCGGCGTGGATGACCTTCGCGTCGGGTGCGAACGAATCGAGCTGGCCGGTGACACGGTCGTCGAAACGCGCACCGAGCGTGATGAGCAGATCACTCTTCTGCAGCGCGGCGACGGCCGCGACGTTGCCGTGCATGCCGGGCATACCGCAGTGCAACTGGTGCGAATCGGGAAATGCGCCGCGCGCCATCAAGGTGGTGACGACCGGGATCCCGGTCAGCTCGGCGAGCTCGCGCAGTTCCTCGGAGGCGTCGGCCTTGATGACACCGCCACCGACGTACAGCACGGGGTTCTTCGCGTCCGCGATCAACCGTGCGGCCTCACGCACCTGCTTGCCGTGCGGCTTCGTGACGGGCCGGTAGCCGGGAAGGTGCATCTCCGGCGGCCAGCTGAAGGTGGTCTGCGCCTGCAGGATGTCCTTGGGGATGTCGACGAGGACCGCGCCGGGGCGACCGGACGACGCCAGGTGGAACGCCTCCGCGATGATGCGCGGGATGTCCAGGGCGTCGGTGACCAGGAAGTTGTGCTTGGTGATGGGCATCGTGATGCCCGAGATGTCGGCTTCCTGGAAGGCGTCCGTGCCGATGAGCGGACGACCGACCTGGCCGGTGATCGCGACCACCGGGACGGAGTCCATCTGGGCGTCGGCGAGCGGCGTGACGAGGTTCGTGGCGCCCGGCCCGGAAGTGGCCATGCACACACCGACCTTGCCGGTGGCCTGCGCGTATCCGGTGGCGGCGTGACCCGCGCCCTGCTCGTGACGGACCAGCACGTGGCGCACCCGCTGCGAGTCGAAGATCGGGTCGTACACGGGGAGGATCGCACCGCCGGGAATACCGAACACCGTGTCGACCTCGAGCTCCTCGAGCGCTCGGACGACCGACTGGGCGCCGGTGACCCGCTCGGGGGCGACCGAGCGTCGTCCGGCGGGCTGCGTGGCGGCCGCTGCGGGAGTCGGGGTCGCGGACCCCGGCTTTCGCGGCGAGGGTTGAGGCCTGGCGGTTGGTGCGCTCACTGCGAATTCCTCTGATTCTGGCTCCGGGCAACAAAAAACCCTCGTCAGCACTGTGCTGTACGAGGGTGGCGCGTCGTGGGCGAGTTGCAGAAATGCGGCTCAGGCGACGACGCGCCGGCCGATTACGAGCAACCCATTCTGATTCACGCGCTCGACGGTAGGCGCGTGGAGGGCAGACAGTCAACTTGGTGCGGTCGCCTGTCCCAGAATGTGAGATGCCATGGCTGCGATGCGAAGATGGTGAGGTGTCATCTTCCCAGCAGCCCGTGCCACCGCAGCAATCATCCCACACCCCGGATCCGGCCGGACAGGTCATCCAGGTGTCGCGCCTGTCCCTCCTCGCGTGCGGCCTTCTCCTCCTCGGGGCACTCTCCCCCGCACTCGCCTGGCCCGCCGCCTTCGGATGGCTGGTGCTCCTCCCGTTCCTCGCCGCCGCGTGGGTGCTGCGTGTGCGCACCGTCCTCGACGCCGACGGCATCACGGCGCGGAACACGTTCTCGACGACCACCATCGGGTGGGGTGCACTCGAGGGCATCCGATTCCCCAAGCGGGGCTGGGCCCGCGCCGTGTTGACGGACGGCACCGAGGTGGCCCTCCCCGTCGTCACCTTCGGCCGGCTGCCGCAACTGGCCGAAGCGAGCGGCGGACGGATCACCGACCCGTACGCGGCGGCCCGAGAAGCCCGCATCCGTGAGGACGAGGAACGCCGGGACCGGGAGGGCGACACCACCGGGAACGACGCGCCGGACCCCGACGCGCACAGCGACGGTCACGACCCGGCGGGCGTCCACGCTCCCGACACCGGAACCGAGTCGGATTCCGACACGAAATAGCACGCGGGTAGATTCGTCGGTACCGCGCCTGCCACCCGTCAGCCCGATGATCCGGGCGCAGTCCACCCCTCGGCCACCGCGCCGGCCCCGTCCAGGAAGTTCAGCCCATGCCCCCGTTGAGGTCACGCACCACCACCGCCGGACGTAACGCGGCCGGTGCCCGCGCCCTGTGGCGCGCCACCGGCCTGACCGACTCCGACTTCGGTAAGCCGATCGTCGCGATCGCGAACTCGTACACGCAGTTCGTTCCCGGACACGTCCATCTCAAGGACGTCGGCGAGATCGTCGCGGACGCGGTACGTGCCGCCGGCGGCGTCGCCCGCGAGTTCCACACGATCGCCGTCGACGACGGCATCGCGATGGGCCACGGCGGCATGCTCTACTCGCTGCCGAGCCGCGAGATCATCGCGGACTCCGTCGAATACATGGTCAATGCGCACACCGCGGACGCACTCGTGTGCATCTCGAACTGCGACAAGATCACCCCGGGCATGCTCAACGCCGCGATGCGCCTGAACATCCCGACGGTGTTCGTCTCCGGTGGACCGATGGAGGCCGGCAAGGCCGTCGTCGTCGACGGCGTCGCCCACGCCCCCACCGACCTGATCACCGCGATCTCCGCATCGGCGAGCGACGCCGTCGACGACGACGGGCTCTCCGAGGTCGAGCGCAGCGCCTGCCCGACGTGCGGATCGTGCTCCGGCATGTTCACGGCGAACTCGATGAACTGCCTCACCGAGGCCCTCGGCCTCGCCCTGCCGGGCAACGGTTCGACCCTCGCCACCCACGCGGCCCGCCGCGCCCTGTTCGAGCGCGCCGGCACCACGGTCGTCGAGGCCGCGCTGCGGTACTACCGCGACGAGGACGAGTCGGTGCTTCCGCGCAACGTCGCCACACCCGCCGCGTTCCGCAACGCGATGGCCCTGGACGTCGCGATGGGCGGATCGACCAACACCGTGCTGCACACGCTCGCCGCCGCACAGGAGGGTGAGGTCGACTTCGATCTCGAGACGATCGACGCGATCAGCCGCAAGGTGCCGTGCCTGTCCAAGGTGTCACCGAACTCCGACTACCACATGGAGGACGTGCACCGCGCCGGCGGCATCCCCGCGCTGCTCGGTGAACTCCGCCGCGGTGGTCTGCTCGAGACCGACGTGCACACCGTGCACACGACGAGCTTCGACCAGTGGCTCGACGACTGGGACATCCGTTCCGGCAAGGCCACCGACGAGGCACTCGAACTGTTCCACGCCGCACCCGGCGGGGTGCGCACCACCGAACCGTTCTCGACCGACAACCGGTGGTCCTCGCTCGACACCGACGCCGTGGGCGGCTGCATCCGCGACATCGAGCACGCCTACACCGTCGAAGGTGGCCTGTGCGTGCTGCGCGGCAACCTCGCCGTGGACGGCGCGATCCTCAAGACCGCCGGCATCGACGAGGATCTGTTCTCCTTCGAGGGCCCGGCCCTGGTCGTCGAATCGCAGGAGGAAGCCGTCTCGGTGATCCTCGGCAAGAAGGTGCAGCCCGGCGACGTCGTGGTCGTGCGCTACGAGGGACCGGCCGGCGGCCCCGGCATGCAGGAGATGCTGCACCCCACCTCCTTCCTCAAGGGCGTCGGTCTCGGCAAGGTGTGTGCGCTGATCACCGACGGTCGCTTCTCCGGCGGCACGTCCGGACTGTCGATCGGGCACGTGTCCCCCGAAGCCGCATCCGGTGGTGTGATCGGGCTGGTCGAAAACGGTGACCGGATCCGCATCGACGTGGCGACCCGCACCCTCGAGGTGCTCGTCGACGACGAGGTGCTCGCCGACCGCCGCGCGAAGATGGAGGCGTCGGAGCGGCCGTGGCAGCCGGTGAACCGTGACCGCACCGTGTCGAAGGCGCTGCGTGCCTACGCGGCGCTGGCGACGTCGGCGGACAAGGGCGCGGTCCGTCGGGTGCCGTAGACATCCGGCCGCAGAAGACACGACACGGGCCGCCGCGATCATCCCGATCGCGGCGGCCCGGTCTCGTCCATGCGGTTCGTCAACGACCGAAGATCCACAGGCACACACCCGCGGCGACACCCAGCAACACCGCGACGAACGATCCGACGAACGGGCGGGTGGCCCAGCCGCGCCGAGTGTCGACCGCGATGCGTCCGGGGCCGGTGAGGGTCAGCGCCACCGCGGCGGCGACGAGCAGCACCTCGTACTCGAATCCGGATCCCTCGCTCGCGAAGTACTGGAGGCCGGGCTCCAGCTCATGCTTGAACAACACCGCATTGATCATGATCGCGACGACCGCGGCCGCGGCGAGCGGCGTGAGCAGGCCGAGGACGAGGAAGCTGCCGGCAGCGATCTCCCCCACCGACCCGACGATCGCGAGCAACCCGGGTTCGCGGTAGCCGGCGTCCGCCAGCAACTCTTCGAAGCCGTCGAGTCCGGGTCCGTTCCAGAGCCCGACGAGCTTCTGCAATCCGTGGACGATCAGGGTGCCGCCGACCGCGAGACGAAGAATCAGCAACCCCAGGTCGAGGGTGCCGCGCCGCGCCTTCGGCGCAGTCGGTTGCTGGGGCACCGGCGTACCCTCGCTGCCGGTCCACTGGGATTCGTCGACCGGCGGTACGTACGGGGTGGGGGTGAACGCCGACTCGTCGAGGGCCAGGTCGTCGTCGGATTCGAGCATCGACGGCCGGTCCCGGCGCAACTGCCGTGTCGGCTGATCGTACGGATTCGAACCGGTATCGGGCGTGGGGCCGTTCTCCTTGCTCGTCACCTCCGCCAGGGTAGGGCCCCGCGGACGCGGACACCGGCAGTACGCGCCGGACCCCGGGAACGAGCACCGCGAAAGTGTTCCACCGCGCGGTCCCCGGTACGTTTGGGGCCATGACGAGGGGTACGAGGTCGGTAGGTTCACGGGGGATGCGTACGGCGGCGGTAGCCCTGGCGATCGGAGCGCTGGTCGTGCCGTCGTGCGCGCGTTTCGACGACTCCGCCACCTCACCGTTCACACCCGAGCCCACCTTCGATTCGGGGGCCGGTTTCGGCCCGCTCGACCCACCGTCGAGCACCACCACGACGCCGCCGCCCCCGGAGAAACTCGGCCCCTGCGACGACCCGGACCCCGCGGTGGTCGCGACGTGCCTCGACGCCACCGGTGGTCTCGTCGTCCTCCCCGACGGCGAATCCGCGCTGGTCGCGGAGCGGCGTACGGGCCGGATCCTGCTGGTGACGCCCGACGAGGATCCCGTCGAGTTCGCCACCGTCCCGGTGGACGGCTCGGGCGACGGTGGCCTGCTCGATCTGGCGCTGTCGCCGACCTTCGGCGAGGATCGGCTCGTCTACGCTTACATCACCACCGCATCCGACAACCGGGTGGTGCGGGTCGCGGCGGGCGACACACCCAAGGACATCCTCACCGGTATTCCGCGGGGCGTGACCGGCAACGCCGGGGCGATCCAGTTCACCTCCCCCACCGAACTCGCCGTGCTCACCGGGAACACCGGCAATCCCACGGCGGCGACCGACCCGTCGTCGTGGGCGGGCAAACTCCTCACGACCACGACGCTGCCCGGCCCGGGTGAGGCGGCTGCACCGGCGGTGCTGCTGTCGGGCATCGGGACCGCCGGGGACGTGTGCCGCGACGGAAACGGCAACCTGTGGGTCACCGACCGCACCGTCCTCGAAGATCGTCTGCAGCGGGTCGGCGCGGACGGGTCGACGGGCACCGGCCCGGCATGGACGTGGCCGGAGAAACCGGGGGTTGCGGGGTGTGCCGCATCTCCGGACGGTCTGGCGATTTCCCTGACCGACGGTCGCGCACTGTCGGTGCTGTCGATCGACCCGACCACCGGTGCGGTGACGGCCGCCCCCACCGTCACCTTGCAGGATCGGTACGGGATGCTGTCGGGTGCGGCGAGCGGCCCCGACGGGTTGCTGTGGCTCTCGACCACCAACAAAGCAGGTGGGGAGCCGACGGACACCGACGACCGCGTCATCCGCGTCCAGTTCCCGTCCGGCGGTGGCGGTTTCGACTGATCGACGACCAGGACCCTGCCCCGGGCTCAGGCAGTGGCGCGGTGTGGCCCCGACGCTCGACAAGTTCCGCCCCGGAGGTTCACAGGACAAGAACGAGGCTCACAGCACTGCCGGTAGCCGACAGGGCTGTGAGCCTCGTATCAGGATTGTGAGCCCCGAGGCTCAAGCACCCTCACTGTCGATGCCTTCAACCAGGATGAGCCACACCTCCGTTCACAGCACCACCCGCTTCGGCAGCATCCCCGCGACCGCCGGCAGGATCAGGACGGTGATCGCGCCGGCCGCCACGAGGATGGAGGCCGACGCGTTGCTCATCTGGCCCGCCGACACCGCGACCCCGGTCACCGCCACGATCAGCGGCAGACCCGTCGTCGAATACGCCGCGATCTGTAGCTGCTCGGAGGTGGTGAATCCGCTGCCGTCGGGTGCCCGGTCCAGCCGGGACGCCACGAACACCGGTACACCCCGCACCAGGACGAGCAACACCAGGAACGCTACGAGGACACCGGGCGCATCCGCGACCGCACTCACGTCGATCGCCATGCCCGAGGTGACGAAGAAGATCGGGACGAGGAAGCCGTAGGCGAGCCCGTCGAGTTTCGTCTCGAGACGCTCGTCACCGGCGGGAACGAGCCGGCGCAGGATGAACCCGGCGGCGAACGCACCGAGGATCACGTCGAGATCGAACACCGCCGCGAGCGCGATGAGCCCCACGAGCAACAGCATCGTCAGACGGACCGGGGTCTGCGCGGTCGTCTCCGAGGTGCGCTGCACGAAACGCAAGAACTGCGAGCCTTCCCGCAGGATCCGTCGCGGCAGCCAGGCGACGAGAACCGCGACGGCGGCGAACACGGCGAGAACGACCAGTGACAGCGCCGCACCACGTGCACCGAGCAGGATCGCCATCGCAATGACCGGTCCGAGTTCGCCGACCGCCCCGTGGTTGAGCACGGCCTTGCCCAGACGGGTGGGGACGAGCCCACGGTCCTGCAGGATCGGCAGCAGTGTGCCCAGCGTCGTGGACGTGAGCGCAATCGCCACCGCGATACCCGCGTGCACGACACCCGCGGCGGCGAGCACACCGGTCGCGGCGAGTGCCAGCACGAAACACACACCCCAGGTGATCAGGGCGCGGCGGCCTCCGCGTCCCGTCAGTTCGGCCGTGTCGATCTCGTATCCTGCGAGCAGAAACAGCATCCCGAGGCCGAGTTCGCGCAGCATGTCGATCTCGCTGTCGACACCTGCGAGGCCCGTCGCGAACGGTCCGATGACGATGCCCGCGACGAGCAGGAGCACCACCTCCGGCACCAGCCGACGGGGCACGGCGCCCGCGACGACGGGAGCGAGGACCGCGGCCACCACGATCCAGAACAGGGAGGTGGCAACCGCGGCGTCCATGCACCGCTACGTTAGCGGCTCACGGTCAGCTGCACGCGGCGATCACCATCTCCTTGACCAATGCCGGATCGGCCTGGCCGCGGGTGGCTTTCATGACGTCACCGACGATCTTGCCGGCGGCAGCGACCTTGCCGGAGCGGATCTTGTCGGCGATGTCGGGGTTCGCGGCGAGGGCCTTGTCGACCTCACTCTTGATCAGCGAGTCGTCGCGGACCACCTCGAGACCGCGTGCGGCGACGACCTGCTCGGGCTCGCCCTCGCCGGCCAGCACCCCGTCGACGACCTGCCGGGCCAGTTTGTTGGTGAGCTTGCCGTCGGCGACGAGCCCGATGACCGTCGCGACCTGTGCCGGGGTGATAGGCAGGTCGGTGAGGGCGACCTCGCGGGTGTTGGCCTGCTGCGACAGGTATGCCACCCACCACGACCGCGCCTCGGAGGCGGGTGCACCGGCTTCGGTGGTGGCGATGACCAGGTCGAGGGCTCCGGCGTTGACGAGGTCGCGCATCTCCTCGTCGGAGACCCCCCACTCGGCCTGGATGCGGGCGCGGCGCAGCCACGGCAGTTCCGGCAGTGTCGCGCGCAGTTCCTCGACCCACGCGGCGTCCGGCGCGACGGGTTCGAGGTCAGGTTCCGGGAAGTAGCGGTAGTCCTCGGCGGTCTCCTTGCGGCGACCGGGTGACGTGGTGCCGTCGGCCTCCTGGAAGTGCCGGGTCTCCTGGATCACCTCACCGCCGCCGACGAGCACCGCGGCCTGGCGACGCATCTCGTAGCGGACCGCGACCTCGACGGACTTGAGGGAGTTGACGTTCTTGGTCTCGGTGCGGGTTCCGAATTCCTTCGCGCCGATCGGCATGAGGGAGATGTTGGCGTCGCACCGCATCGACCCCTGATCCATGCGCACGTCGGAGACGTCGAGGGCCTTGAGCAGGTCACGCAGGGCGGTGACGTACGCGCGGGCCACCTCCGGTGCGCGATCGCCGGCGCCGACGATCGGCTTGGTGACGATCTCGACGAGCGGGACTCCGGCGCGGTTGTAGTCGAGCAGCGAGTGGCTCGCACCGTGGATGCGACCGGTCGCACCGCCGACGTGCAGCGACTTGCCGGTGTCCTCCTCCATGTGGGCGCGTTCGATCTCGACGCGCCACGTGGTGCCGTCGTCGAGGACGACGTCGAGGTGGCCGTCGGTGGCGATCGGCTCGTCGTACTGCGAGATCTGGTAGTTCTTCGGCTGGTCCGGGTAGAAGTAGTTCTTCCGCGCGAAGCGGCCCCACGGGGTGATCGAGCAGTTCAGCGCGAGCCCGATGCGGATCGCGGATTCGACGGCCTGCCGGTTGACGACGGGCAGCGCTCCGGGCAGGCCGAGGCACACCGGGCACACCTGCGTGTTGGGCTGCGCCCCGAACTCGGTGGGGCACGGGCAGAACATCTTGGTGGCGGTGTGCAGCTCGACGTGCACCTCCATGCCCATCACAGGCTCGAACTTCGCGAGCACGTCGTCGTAGGCGAGCAGGTCAGCGGACACGGAGGCAGTCATGCCGACGATTTTAGACGCCCGGCCCGCCACGGCCCGCGCGCACTCAGCCGAAGATGACCCGCATCTCCTGATAACGCGATTCCGGGACGAACTTCGGGTCGGCGAGCGCCTCGTCGAAACCGACCCGTGCGATCTCCGTCCCGTGCAACGCCACCATGTGCCCCCACTCGCCGTCCGCCACCAGGTCGGTCACGGCCATGCCGAGTCTGGTGGCGAGTACCCGGTCGAACGCGGTGGGGACACCACCGCGCTGGATGTGACCGAGGACGGTGGCGCGGGTCTCGATGCCGGTGCGGTCCTCGATGAGCGGCGCCAGCACCTCGGCGATGCCGCCGAGCCGGGGACGGTCGAACCCGTCGAGTCCTTTGGTCGAGTGGGCTTCCGCCATGTCGGGGAGCCGGAATCCTTCGGCGACCACCACCATCGGTGCGCGGCCGCGGTCGCGGACGCTGGTCACCCATGCGCAGATCTGCTCGATCGTCTCGGGGTGTTCGGGGATGAGGATCGCGTGGGCGCCGCCGGCGGTGCCGGAGTGCAGGGCGATCCACCCGGCGTGCCGACCCATCACCTCGAGCACCATGCAACGTTTGTGGGAGTTGCCGGTGGTGCGCAACCGGTCGATCGCGACGGTCGCGATCTCGACGGCGGTGTCGAATCCGAAGGTGTAGTCGGTGGCGTCGAGATCGTTGTCGATGGTCTTGGGGACACCGACGATCCGGATGCCTTCACCGAACAGGCGTTTCGACGCGGAGGCGGTGCCTTCCCCGCCGATCGCGACGACCGCGTCGACGCCGAGCCGGTCGAGTGTGGCCTGGATGTTCTGTGCACCACCGTTCGGCCCCTGGTAGGGACCGAACCGACTGGTGCCGAGGATCGTGCCGCCCTGCTGGGCGAGACCGCGGACCCGGCTGCGGTCCAACCGGACGATGTCGCCGTCGACCAGCCCGCGCCACCCGTCGAGGAATCCGACGAACTCCTGACCGTGCACCTCGGTGCCCTTGAGCACCGCCGCGCGGATCACCGCGTTCAACCCCGGGCAGTCGCCGCCGCTGGTCAGAATCCCGACTCTCGTCATGCGCAACCTCCCGTCCGAGGACCCGATGCCCTCTGCCATCCTGCCCGCCTCGGGCGGGGACGGCAGCAGAACCGCCGGGGGCACACCGTCAGCCGGGGGTGACGAGCCCCGACTCGTACGCCACCACGACGGCCTGGGCGCGGTCGCGCAGGTGCAGTTTGGCGAGTACCTTGCCGACGTGCGTCTTGACGGTCTGCTCGGCGACGAACAGGTGGTCGGCGATCTCCCGGTTCGACAGGCCCCGCGCGATGAGTTCGAGCACTTCCAGTTCGCGCGGGGTGAGGACGTCGAGGGCGCGGGAGCGTTCCCGTCGCGGTGACCGGCGCGCGGTGACGTCGGCGATGAGTCGTCGCGTGACCGTCGGAGCGAGCAGCGCCTGCCCCGCCGCGACGACACGGACGGCGCGGACGAGTTCGTCGGCGGGTGCGTCCTTGAGCATGAATCCGCTGGCGCCCATCGACAGCGCCTCGTACACGTATTCGTCGAGGTCGAACGTGGTGAGCATGAGCACCTTCGATCCCGGCTCGCGACTGTCGGCGAGGATGCGGCGGGCCGCGTCGAGGCCGTTCATCTCGGGCATCCGCACGTCCATGAGCACCACGTCCGGCCGCAGACGGGCGACCTCCGCGACGGCGACGCGTCCGTCGGGGGCGTCGCCGACGACGCTGATGTCGGGTTGCGCACCCAGCAGCGCCCCGAAGCCCTGACGCACCATGGCCTGGTCGTCGGCGATGAACACTGTCGTGTGACCGGTGGATTCACTCATCGACGCCGAGCCTAGGCCCAACCACGTTCACAAGCAGCTACGGCATCACCCGAGCACCTGGCGCTCGCCGAGCTGACGTCCTGGAAGGAGACGGCCACGGCCGTCGCTGCGGGCCTCGGCAATCCCGACCTCGAGTGGCTCGACGTGCCGAGGCAGCCGCGCTCTCGCCGTGTATCCACACCATATCGTTCGGTGCGATCGGGATCGAGGCGATGATGCACTGCCCGGTCTGCGGGTCGACTCGCTCCGCGTTCCCGACGACGGTGACCGTAGCGGGGAAGGTCTCCGCTCCTCGGTATTGGACACGCATCCGGCTGGGGCAGCCTGGGCCCTCACATCGACGGCAGTGTCGCGCGCACCTCGAATCCGCCGTCACCACGCGGGTGCGCCGCGAAACGTCCCCCTACCGAGGCGGCGCGTTCACTCATCCCCCGCAGACCGTTTCCGCCGTTGCGGTCCGGCGGCGTCGGGACGGAGGGCGCACCGACACCGGCCCCGTTGATCACCGACACATCGACGATCCCGCTCCCCCATGCGAGCCGCACCGTCACGGGGGCACCCGGGGCGTGCCTTGCGCTGTTCGCGAGCGACTCCTGCAGGATCCGGTACATCGTCAGTCCCACCGCGTCGCTCACGGCGGCGGGCTGCCCCACGATCTGCTCGTCGACGGCCACCCCCGCCCTGCGGGACGACTCGAGGAGCTCGGGTATCCGGTCCGCACCGGGCTGCGGTTCGCTCTCGGGGGTGTGCCCGTCGCTGCGGAGCACACCGAGCATGGTGCGGACCTCGTTGAGCGCCTCACGGGCTGATGCTCCGAGGGAGTCGAACTCGGCGCGGACCTCGTCGGAGACATCGGGCAGCCGGTACGGGGCGCTCTGGGCCTGCACGACGACCATCGACATGTGGTGGGCGACGATGTCGTGCAGGTCACGCGCGATGCGGGTCTTCTCCTCGAGCACGGCACGACGCGCGCGTTCGAGTTCGCTGACCTCCTCCTCCTGAGCGAGTTGCCGCCGGGAGATCAGCAGCCACCGCACCATCAGACCGAACGCGGTGAGCGCGGTGAGCCCGACACACCAGCCCCACCCGTCGTTGCCGGGTGCGTACGCGAAGAACAGCAGCACGGTCGCCGCGTACACGACCGCGACGATGCGGATCTCCTCGCGGATGCTCACGGCCAGCAGCAACGCCAGCATGACGAGGATGTGCACGACCTGCCACGGATAGTCGTATCCGGGCAACCGGTCGAACACCAGCGGCACGAGGATCGCGGCGAGCGCGGCGACCGCCCAGCCCAGCGCCGGACGCGTCAGCACGAGGAGGAACGGGAAGACTGCGAAGCCCGACACCAGCGGCATGAGCGCCGGCGACACCTCGTGGGTGACCTGCAGGGTCGGCCACGCGATCGCGTAGAGGATCAGCGTCACCGCGACGACGAGGACGGTGTCCCACCGGCCCCGTCCCAGCCGCCGCGCCGCACCGGCCGTCGCCCGCACACCTTCGCCCCACAGTTGCTTCACGTGTCCCACGGTAGGAGCGGGCCCCTCGCCTGTCCTCATACCCGGGGGTGAGATCGGGGTGACCCTGCGGTAGCGGGTACCGCCGCCGGAACCGGTCCGGCGTGTGATCCGCCCGTGCCGTGCACGTTCATAGCGTCAGCGGCATGACGAATCGATCACTCATCCGGCGAGCAGCGACCGTCACGGTGGCCGGGGCGGCCGCGGTCCTGTGCGCCGGCGCCGCCGCACCCGGCACCGCGACGGCACCGTCGCGCGTCCCCGACGCGCAGACCGCCGCGACGGTCCGGGCGCTGACCGGCGGTGACGTCGAGGCGGGCCTGGCGGGTCTTCCGGTCGGATTCGAGGATGCGATGGGGTATCGGCCGATCGTCGAAGCGGGATTCGGCGACGGCCGGACCCTCGCCGATCCCCTGGGCGACTGTTCGTCGCCGGTGCCGTTGCCGGCATCGTTCGAACCGGCCTGCCGGGTTCACGATCTCGGCTACGACCTGTTGCGTCATGCCCGCGACATCGGCGGTGAACTCGACGGTGCCGCCCGCCGGGAGCTCGACGATCAGCTGGCGCGGAATCTGTCGGCGGTCTGCGCTACCGACCCGTCTCCGGTGTGCGGGGTCACCGCCGACGTCGCGGTCGCCGCGGTCCGGATCAATTCGTGGCGTCAGGGCTATCGGATTCCGGTCGCCGAATCGCCGGTGCCGTACCTGGCTGTCGCGGCCGGTGCGACCGCGCTCGGCGCCACGGTGCGGAGGGCCCGGTCGTGATCGCGCCGACGACGGCGCGGCAGCCGTCCACGCAACCGGCGTTCCGGTCCGGCCCGCGCGCCGGATCCACCATCGCCGTGGTGGTCGCCACCGCGGTCTCGCTCGCCCCGTCGCTGCTTCCCCGCTCGGCACCGGTGCAGGCCGCGGTGACCGGGATGCTGATCGCCGCCGCTCTGGGTGTGGCCGCACTCGTTCGCCGCTCGGCCACGTCCCGGCTGTCATCCGATTCCGCGGAGCTGCGGTGGCTCGCGGCGGCGGTGGGGGCCGCGACCGTCGCGGTGAGCGCAACCGTCGCCCACCGCTGGCAGAACGACCTGCGCACAGCGATGTCGTTACCGCCCATCGGGTTCGGCCACTGGGTGGAGGTGGCCGCCGGTGCGGTGGCGATCGCGACCGTCGTCGTCGCGGTGACCGCCGCTGCGAGGTGGGGGCTGGACGGGCTCCACGGTCACCGTGTGGCAACCGTGGCGGTCGCGGTGACCGTGACCGTCGCGTGCGCATCGGTACCCGCCCTGACCTTCCCGGCCGGCGCCTCCGGCGCGGACACGGACGGCAGGCTCCTGTCGTCCGGGGTGTCCGGGTCGACGCACTCGTTCATCCAGTCCAACGAATTAGGAAGGGAAGGACTACGTTTCGTGACGCTTCCGTCCCCGGGCACACCGGTGCGGGTGTACGTGCCTCTCGTGGCGGCGCCGGATGCACGGTCCCGCGCCGACGTCGCAGTGCGGGAACTCGACCGCGCCGGCGGCTTCGACCGCGGACATCTCGTGATCGCGGTGCCGACGGGATCGGGGTGGGTCGACGCGAACGCCGTGCACGGATTCGAGGACCGGTGGGGCGACGACGTCGCGATCGTCGCGCAACAGTACGCGGACACCCCGAGTTGGGTGACCTTCGTGTTCGACCGCGGTACGGCCGGCGAGTCGGCCCGCGCCCTGACCGACGCGGTGCGTGCGCACGTGCTGACCCTGCCACCGCAGGCGCGACCCCGGGTGCACGTCTACGGGCAGAGCCTCGGCGCGCTCGGCGGTAGCTCCGTCGACGGCGGATCCTCCACGGAGAGCGTCACTCCCGGGCGGTGCGGGCTGATCCTGGTGGGACCGCCCGCCGGAACACCGGTCACCGCATCGCCGACGACGACCGTCGTGGCGAACACGTCGGATCCCGTGGTGTGGTGGCAGCCGTCGCTGCTGTGGGCGCCCCCCGATCTGTCCGCCGCGCGGCCCGATGCGCCGGTGCCGACGTGGATCCCGGTGGTGTCGTTCCTGCAGACCACCGTCGATCTGGTGACGTCGCTGGATTCTGCGCCCGGACACGGTCACCGATACGGCGCGGAGCAGGCCCGGTGCGATCCGGGCCCGACATGACCCCGCGCGGCCGAATCCCGGCGGCCCCGCCGCGACAGGTCGCTGCGGGGCCGCCGGGAGCCGGTGTGTCAGGCCACGATCGGGCCGCGGGCGGCCTCGTAGGCCGCGCCGACCCGGTAGAGCCGTTCGTCGGCGTGCGCGGGCGCCATGATCTGCAGTCCGACAGGCAGTCCGTCGTCGGCGGACAGCCCCGACGGCACCGACATCGCGCAGTGCCCGGCCAGGTTGGTCGGGAGGGTGCACAGGTCGGACAGGTACATGGCCAGTGGATCGTCGACCTTCTCGCCGAGCTTCCACGGGGTGAAGGGGCTCGTGGGCGAGACCAGCACATCGACCTGCTCGTAGGCCTTGTCGAAGTCCTGCGCGATGAGGGTACGCACCTTCAGGGCCTGGCCGTAGTAGGCGTCGTAGTAGCCGGACGACAGCGCGTACGTGCCGATCATGATGCGGCGCTTGACTTCCTTGCCGAAACCTGCGGCGCGGGTCGCGGCCATGACCTGCTCGGCGCTCATCGTGCCGTCGTCGACACGCAGGCCGTAACGCATGGCGTCGAACCGAGCGAGGTTGGACGACACCTCGGACGGGAGGATCAGGTAGTACGACGCGAGGGCGTACTCGAAGTGCGGGCACGAGACCTCGACGACCTCGGCCCCCAGTTTCGTGAGGGTCTCGACCGCGGCGTCGAACGACGAGAGCACACCCGGCTGGTAGCTGTCGGAGTGCAGTTCCTTGACGACGCCGACCTTCACACCCGACAGGTCACCGGCCGCGCCCTGACGGGCGGCTTCGACGACGGGACGGACGGGAGTGTCGACGGAGGTGCTGTCGCGGGGATCGTAGCCGGCGATGACCTCGTGCAGCAGCGCGGTGTCGAGGACGGTACGGCCGCACGGTCCGCCCTGATCGAGCGACGATGCGCACGCGACGAGCCCGAACCGCGACACCGTGCCGTACGTCGGCTTGGTGCCGACGGTGGCGGTGACCGCGGCAGGCTGGCGGATCGAGCCGCCGGTGTCGGTGCCGATGGCGAGGGGAGCCTGGTACGACGCGAGGGCCGCCGCGGAGCCACCACCGGATCCGCCCGGAATCCGCGAGGTGTCCCACGGGTTGCGGGTGGGTCCGTATGCGGAGTTCTCGGTGGACGAACCCATCGCGAACTCGTCCATGTTGGTCTTGCCGAGGATCGGGATCCCCGCCTCACGCAGTCGCGTCGTCAACGTCGCGTCGTACGGCGACACCCAGCCCTCGAGGATCTTCGACGCGCACGTCGTGGGCATGTCGACGGTCGTGAACACGTCCTTGAGCGCGATCGGCACACCCGCGAGCGGTGATGCCGGCTTCTCACCGGCGGCGACGGCTCGATCCACGGCCTCCGCGGCGGCGAGGGCCTGCTCGGAGGCCACGTGGAGGAACGCGTGGTATTCGGTGTCGACCTCGGCGATGCGGTCCAGGTGCGCGCGGGTGACGTCGACGGACGACAGCTCACCGGCGTGGATGCGGGCCGCGAGGGTCGCGGCGTCGAGGCGGGTGGGATCGCCGTTCACGGTGTCGGTGCTCATTCGCCCTCCCCCAGAATCTGCGGAACCGAGAACCGATCCTCCTCGACGACCGGTGCACCCGACAGCGCCTGCTCCGGGGTCAGGCCGGGCCGCACCACATCGGGGCGGGTCACGTTCGCGACGGCGTTCGGATTCGCCATCGGCGCGACGTCGTCCGCGGCCACCTCCGACACCGCCTTGACGTGGTTGAGAATCGAATCCAGCTGGCCGGCGAACTCGTCGAGTTCGGCGTCGGTCAGCGCGAGCCGGGACAACCGGGCGAGGTGCGCGACCTCGTCACGGGAGATGGCAGGCACCGTGGGTGGCCCCTTTCCGATGGAGTGTGGAGCGCCCCTTCTGGAGTACGGGACGTCCCGTCCAGGGTAATGCGTCGCATCGCGGCCGGTGCAGCCGGTTCGCCCCGCTCGGCGCGGCCGCGGTGTGTTGCGAGTTCGAGAAACCCGTGTTGCGCCGATGTGACGCCACCGGCACCCACCGGGGGTTTTCCCGCCGGCGACGGGCGGGGCACGCCCGAGGCGATCCCACTGCGTGCCCGTGAAGTGACAGGATGGAATCACCGGGGCGCGTCGTCCCGGGCCGACGCGCGCGTGCGACGTCGGCACGATCTCGGGAAGGACACACGTGTCGTACCTGTTGCGTGTCCAGCTCCCCGACCGGCCCGGCAGCCTCGGCGCGCTCGCGCTGGCCCTGGGCGCGGTCGGAGCGGACATCCTGTCGCTCGATGTCGTCGAACGCGGGTCCGACTTCGCCATCGACGATCTCGTGGTCGATGTCGAACCCGGGAAGCTCCCGGACACGCTGCTGACCGCCGCGGAGGCCGTCGACGGGGTGACCGTCGACTCGATCCGTCCCTACGCGGGCATCCTCGACACCCACCGCGAACTGGAACTCATCGACCAGGTCGCCGCCGCCAGGAACGACCGGATGCAGGTCCTCGCCGACGGCGCTCCGCGGGTGCTGCGCGTGGGGTGGGCCACCGTCGTCGGGTTCGGTCCCGACGGCTCCTATCGGATCGCCGGCAGCCCGGGCGCGCCCGAGACGCGGCTGGGTACGGCGCCGTGGATGCCGCTCGAGAAGCCGATGCTGCTCGATCACGAAGGCGAGTGGGTGCCGGAACTGTGGCGGGAGATGGACACGATGCTCGCCGCTGCTCCACTCGGCTCCCCCGACCGGGTGCTGCTGCTCGGCCGGCCGGGAGGCCCCGAGTTCCGGCCGTCGGAGGTCGCACGGATCGGCTATCTCGCCGGGATCATCGGTACGGTTCTCGGCTGACCCACCCCACCGTCATGCGATGCGCGGCAGCGATCGCCTCGGCCCGTGAGTGGACACCGAGTTTCCGGTACAGCGACCGCATCTGGGATTTGACGGTGTTGACGCTGACGAACTGGGCCTTCGCGATCGTGCTCGTTGTACCACCTGCGACCAGAGCATCGAGGACCTGATGTTCGCGGCGCGTGAGACGAATGTCGTGACAGCACTCGGTCGTCGAATCGGCCGGGGCATATCCGACATCCGTAGGAAACTCCACACCGTGCGCCGCGAGCGCATCGATCAGTTGGGGAACGAGAACGGTGAACGGTCTCACCATCCCCGTCTGCCGGGCAAGGACGCCCGCCCGAGCGAGAAACCGGTCGGTCGCCACCTCCCAACCCGCCGAGTGCGCGGCAGCCGCCCCGACCACCGCCAGTTCCAGAAGCGTGCCGGGAGCGCAGTTCGGGTCGTTGCCGTAGTGCTCGGCGACGGCAACAGCACCTGCCGGGTCCGCTTCCGATACCAGGATCCGGGCACGTACCGGGGCGGAGCGGCAATCGATCGCCCCGGCCATCAGGCGCGACGCCTGATCCACCCGTCCCAGCGCCAGTTCGAGATCGGCTCGGACCACCGACAGCAGCCCGTTCGACACGCCCTGACACCGTGGCCCGAACCGGCGCATCTGCATTTCGACGTGACGGAGCCCGTCGCCGGGCACGGATGTGAGCAGTGCGTACTTCCCTTTCGCATAGAGGATGTGGGCCCACAGTTCCTCGTCCTCGTGGGGCGCACCCAACTCGGCGAGGGCGACCTCCGCCCCTTTGATATCGAGGGTGTCCAACGCGACGAGCGCTGTGGCGACGACGACGGCGGTCCGCTCGCATGTCTGCCCGATTCCGACGGACGACGCACATCGGCGTGCCCTGTCGATCCAGGATCCGGCATCGGCGGTGTCCCCTCGGACGGCGTGCGCGAGCGCGAGCAGTCCGGTGACATGCCCTTCGAGGGTGGTGTCCGCTCCCGCCCCCACGGCGAGCCGGAGGATCGATATCGCGTCGTCGTGGCGATCGGCGAGCAGGTAGGTGATCCCGATGTGCAGGTAGTGGAACGCACAGGTCCGACAGGTGACGACATCGAGTGCCGTGAGCAACGCGTGATCGGTGAGGGCAACGTCGCACAACTGCGTGGCAGCGGTGATGTAACCGCACGCACGCAGACCCATCACCCGCACGATCAGGTCGGCGTGACCGCGCCCGGTACACACCGACGCTCCGATCACCGTCCGCCCGCACCGATCCTCGATCCCGACCGATTCCTCCGCGGGCACGTTCGGCCGAGTACGGTGCACGGCCGGGCGCGGCGAGACCGGCATGCCCGTTGCGTCGCGGGTTCCTCCACGCAAATGGAGTCCAGCGACGCGCCGCAACGATTCACACACGGCATCGGGGTGTTCGAGGTGCCGCTCGTGAAGTCCCGGTGGGCGGTCCACCATACCGGCCGCTTCGAGTATCCCTGCGGCGCCCGCAAGTGCCGACCGTGACTCTGCGGTCGCCGCTCGGTCCCACACCACCGTCCCGGTTCCGAACACACCTCTCCGGTACGCCTGCGCCACGGCAGGCTCTGCAACGACCGTCCGCCACACCAGCGCATCGACTGCAGCGTCGATGACCCGTTCGAGGGGTTCATCGGGCCGCGTGTTCCTCGCGTCCTCGCGTTTCACAGCACGACACACAGCCGCGACGAGCCCCGGCAATCCCCCTGTGCGGCACAGGATCATACGGATATCCGCTGCACGCTGCGGCACCCCCGAAGCCCGGAGAAACAATCCCGTCTCCTCCTCGGTGAAGGCCAGGGAACCCGAGGTCACGACCGTGGAATCGGATCCCGCCGAGACGAGCGGAGCCCAGCACCCTTTCGTTCGGGTCGTGACGATCGTCTTCAACGGCGCCCCGCAGCGGAGCAGCACTCCTACGCCTTCCTCCACTCCTCCGCCGCCGCCACCGCCGACGAGGTCACAGCCATCCAGTACGAGGACGATCGGATCATGCTGTGCAACAAGAACAGAACTCAGTGCGGCAACACCGTCTCCACCGGATTCCGGTGGTGCCGTACCGAGGTGGGCGCACGTCGATGCCAGAACGCGCCACCAATACTCGGCTGCGATGATTCCGCGCGGCGGTGTTTCGACGAACACGACGGCACCCGATGGCATCGGGTCGGTCATCATCCACGTCCGGATCAGTGTGGTCTTCCCGGAGAACCGGTTTCCGTGGACGACGACCAGGGAGTCCGGACCCGACAGAAGCGGGAACAACCGGGTACGGGGCAGCGGCAGCGGTTCCGGCACCTGACGCGAATCCTCTCCGTCCGCGGGGCCACGCGCCGATGCAGCAATCTTTTCGGCCCCCGGTGAACAGCCATTCGACCACTGAATGCAGGTTATCAGCGTCCGATCACGGCCGGTGAGGATTTCACGGCATGGTCCACATCGCCCGTGCCGGCTGCATCGTCGATCATCGACGCAGCGTTCGGGCGCCTCCGGTGCTCGGCACTCCGTGCCGCACCTCAGTGCGCGAAGCCACGCGCCGTGTGACCGACCCCCAATCCCTGGGACAGTCGATCGACCACGTCCTCGATCGACTCGGACAATCTGTAGGCGAGGTCGCGACTGAACCCTTCCCGCAGCACCACCCGCAGGACCGCGACGTCCTCGGCATTCGCAGGCATCGTGTACGCCGGCACCAGGAAGCCCCGCGCACGCAACTCGTGCGAGATGTCGAAGACGGTGAATCCCGGATCGCCTGTCAGCCGGAACGCCAACACGGGCAGCGCTGATCCGTCGGTGATCATCTCCATGTTGTCGATCCGGGAGATCCGCTCGGACAGCATCAGCGCAGTGTCCCTCAACGACTCCATGACCTGCGTGTATCCGGCAACACCCAGCCTGATGAAGTTGTAGTACTGGCCGACCACCTGGTTTCCGGACCGCGAGAAGTTCAGCGTGAACGTCGGCATGTCACCGCCGAGATAGTTGACCCGGAACACCAGATCCTCCGGCAGGTACTCCTTCGAACGCCACACCACGAAACCGATACCCGGATACGTCATTCCGTACTTGTGACCGCTGACGTTGATCGACGCGACACGGGAGACCCGGAAGTCCCATTCGAGTTCGGGGTGGAGGAAGGGTACGACGAACCCACCGCTGGCGGCATCCACATGCACGGGAACGTCAGGTCCGCCGTCCGCTGCGACGCGGTCGAGCATCTCGGCGATCTCGGCGACCGGTTCGAGTTCACCGGTGAACGTCGTGCCGAGAATCGCCACGACACCGATCGTGTTCTCGTCGACGGCCTCACGCACCTGCTCGGGTGTGATCACGTAGCGCCCGTTCTCCATGGGCAGGTACTTGGGTTCGACATCGAAGTAGCGGCAGAACTTCTCCCAGACCACCTGGACGTTGCTGCCCATGATCAGGTTCGGTGTGTTCGTGTCCTTCCCTGCCGCCTCCCGCTTCTGCCGCCAGCGCCACTTGAGGGCGAGCCCCGCCAGCATGACGGCCTCGGAGGACCCCACGGTGGAGACTCCGGTCGCTGACGCGGGGTCGGTGGGCGACAATCCTTCCGCGTGGAACAGCGCGGCGACGATGTTGACACACCGTGTCTCGATCTCCGCCGTCGCGGGATACTCGTCCTTGTCGATCATGTTCTTGTCGAACGTCTCCGCCATCAGACGGTCCGCCTGCGGATCCATCCACGTGGTCACGAACGTCGCGAGGTTCAGACGCGAGCTGCCGTCGAGCATCAACTCGTCATGGATGAACCGGTATGCCGCTTCCGGTTCGGTTTCCGACTTGGGCATGCGCAGGGCGGGGATCGGATCGGTACCGAGCCTGCCGGTGTATGCGGGTGCGAGCGTTTCTGCGGGAGCTGCGAATTCGTCCGACATCTGTTCCTCCGGTTTTCTCGTGCATCGAACATCTGTCCGTCCGATTGCGGTGGTGAACTGCGCTGCGGCCGACACACCCGACCGATCAGACTTCGATCGGCGGATAGAGTCGTTCCATCGTGTAGCGGCGATTCCGTCGTACCGACAGGGCACTCGCCGTCAGCGACACGAGCAGGATTCCGGTCAGTACCGCAACCGCGATCCACAGCCGTGAATCGATCCGATCCGCGACGGTGAGCTGACGGAGTCCGTTGACCGTGTAGGTCATCGGGTCGAACGGATGTATGTACTGGAACGGTTTCGCAGTGGTGGGTACCGGGTAGATGCCCCCGGCCGACACCAACTGCAGCATCAGGAAGGCCAGGGTGACAACCCGTCCCACCGCGACACCGAACACGGCGTTGAACGCCTGGATCATCGCCAGGTAGGTGGCGGACACGAGAATGAGGAACAGAATCGTTCCCGCGACGTGCTTGACGTCGAGTCCGACGCCGAAGTGCACTACGACGTACATGACAACGACCTGGAGGATTCCGACGAACAGCGCCGGCCAGTAGGACGCCAGTACCGTTCGGTAGAGTCCGAGACCCGCGACGATCGGCCGGGACTGCAGCGGCGTGAGCAGCATCCAGGTGATGATGCCGCCGACGAACAGAGCCAGCGACAAGAAGAACGGGGCGAATCCGGTACCGAACGTCGATGCCTCGTTGTTCGTGTTCTGGTGCAGTGCCACCGGCGTGGACAGGGTGTCCGCGGTCGCGGTGCGCTGCTGATCGGTCCAGCTCGGCACCTCCTGCGCGCCCTGGGACAGTGCATCGGCCAGCTCGTGGGAACCCGACTGCAGTTCGACCATGCCCGAGGACAGTTGACCGGCCCCGTCGGACAACTGGAAGCTGCCGTCGGTCAACTGGATCAATCCGGTGTGCAGCGACGCAGCACCCGAGTTCAATTCGTTCACACCGCTTTGCAGTTCGCTCACTTGCGCAGCGATGCTGCCGTCCTGCAGCAGTGCAAGCCCGGTCATCAGGGGACTGTTCGGATTGTTCAGCTGGTATTCGAGTGCCTGCGCGTCACCTTGCAATCGCACGATCTCCGCACGCAACGCCTCGGTATCCGACACCACCTGCGCCGCGGTGAACGGTGCGAGGGCTGTGACGGCCTGCTGGACCAGCGGGTCCGAACTCTGCCCGAGAATATCGATGACCTGCTGAACCGCAGACGACACCGACGAGGTCGTCGACTCCGGTATCCGCCCTTCCAGGGCAACTATCGAGGCCCGCAGCTCCGCGGCCCGAGTTCCGGCGTCGGCCAGTGCGCCACCGTCGAGTGCGCTCAACAGCGGCCCGGTGACTCCATCGATCGCGGTCGCCAGTTGATTCGTTCCTTCCGCGAGCTGCGCGGAACCGTCGCGTGCGGTGACCATGTTGTCCGCGAGTTCGGTGGCGCCCGAACTGAGCTGGTCCGCCCCCGACGCAGCGGTATCCACCCCGGCCGCAAGGGTTTCCGCTCCGTCTGCGGCCTGCTTCAGGCCGGTGCCCGCACTCTCGAGGCCGGTGAGCACCTGACCGACCCCCTGCGCGCCGATCGTCGAGTTGACCTGGTTGATCACCTGCTCCGACGCATCCTGGCCGATGATCGTCGCCAGGTAGTTGTTCGCATCGTTGAACGTGAAGATCAGATTCGCCTTGACCGGATCGTCCCCGTTGGGGGACTCCACCGCTTCGGTGAAGTTCTCGGGGATGGTGATCGTGTAGTAGTACGTCCCGTCGGCCAGACCGGCGGCAGCCGCGTTCTCGGACACTTCCGCCAGGTCCAACTGTCCGGAGGCGACGAGCGACTTGACGACCTGATCGCCGGCGTCGACCCGGTCACCGGTCGCCGACAGTCCGGTGTCGTTGTTGACGATCGCCGCGGGAATCCTGTCGACCGCACCGAACGGATTCCAGAAGGCCCACAGGTACATCGCTCCGTACAGCAGCGGCATCAGGATGATCGTGGCGATCGCGATGCGGGGCATGGTGCCCCGGAAGTAACGCTTCGAGTCGCTTCCGAGCGAGATTCCCGCCAGCATGCGTCACCTTCCCTCGGTCAGGACGCCGATGTCACCGGGACCGAGCAGTCCTTGCAGGTCCACGACCGCACGCACTCCGCTTCCCGGAGGGAGTGGATTCACGTCCGCGGTGATCACCGACTGCCGCTCTCCCAGTTCGACGAGCCTGTCCAGCATCGTGGCGCGCTCCTCGTCGTCGGCGATCCGGTCCACTCGTCCGACGACCAGGAGCGGCGGCCGGTGGGTGTTCGCGACCGCGACCCGCAGCAGCAGTTGCTGGATCTCCGGAAGGTCGTCGACGAACGCGTTGAGTCGTGGGAGCGGTACATCACCGAACACCTCCTCACACATGTCGGCGACGCCGCCGGCATCGACGCGCGGCACGAACCTGTACCAGGGTGAATTCCACCGCTTCTGCTCGGTGACGAGGTCGCGCACGGTGACCGACGGCAGCACATCGTCGAGTTCGTTCAGGCAGGCGATCGCCGAATGCGCCAGCACCTTCCTCGGCTGGTTCTCGAACCCGAGGATCGACAGGACTCCGCGCGTGAGCCGCATCCTGCCGCACAGTGCCATCAGAAGTGCGGTACGTGCTGCTCCTGCCTGCGCCGCCAGCACCGTCACTCCGCCCTCATCGATGTCGAGGTCGAGCGGGCCGAAGACGTGACCCCACGGTCCGTGCAGTTCGATGTTTCGGGCGGAAACCAGGCTTCCGGGACACCTCTCCCACCGGGGCCCTTCCGGTTCGGCGTCGTCGGAGGTTTCGAAGTCCTCGAAATCATAGTCCTCGAAGTTCGTTTCAGACACTCACCACACCACTTCCGCAGCCGATCCCTGATGATGCCCCGACGTCCCACTGAGCACGGCACCGGACGGTGTCATGCACCTCTACAGCACAGTCACAGTTGATTCTTGACGACCACACCGTTCTTCACGATCACCGGAAGGTTCTTGCCGGGATCAGCGAGCAGGTTCAGGTCTTCGAGCGGATTTCCGTCCACGAGAAGCACATCCGCCCACGCATCCTTCTTGACGACACCGAACTGAGCCTGCCGGTAGGGGTCGCGCTCACCGGCGAGCCGGAACAGTTCCGCATTGCCCGAGGTCAGCATCCGCAGCGCGTCCAGATTGGTGTAGTGGTCGCCGAGCCGTGCGGCCATCTCACTCTGCCGCGGCGCGATCTGGGGTTCGAGCAGAAGGTCGGTCCCCCACGCGGTCTTGACGCCGTGCTTCTTCGCCCACTCGTAGACATTCGCAACGCCCGTGCAGATCTCCCGGTCCTTCTCGGCGCGGTCGGGGTCGGGGTAGTGGTGATCACCGAGCGCGAACGGCTGCATCGACAACCACACCTCGTTCTCCGCTATGAGCGCGATCGTGCTCTCGTCGGAAAGCTGCCCGTGCTCGATCGAGCGCACACCCGCCGCGATCGCACGCCGGATACCGGTGACGTTGTAGACGTGTGTGGCCACATAGGTGCCGTAGTCGGTGGCCGCGTTCACCGCAGCCTGCAATTCCTTGTCGATGAACTGCACGGTGTACAGCGGGTCGTACATGGAGGCGGCGCCGCCACCGACCATGAGTTTGATCTGTGAGGCGCCCTTCTTCAGTTGCTCCCGTACACCGGCGAGCACCTGGTCCTCCCCGTCGGCGACACGCATGAATCCGATCTGTTCTGCACGACTCTGATCTCCGCCGAACACGGTCGGGCACTGGTAGACGAACCCGAAGTCTCCGTGCCCACTGGTCTGAGACAACGCTGCCTGGGACGGATAGATGCGCGGTCCCTCGAACAACCCGCGGTCGATCACCGACTTGATGCTGGACGTGTCGCCGGCCATGTCCCGCACCGCGGTGAAACCACGATGAAGCATGTTCTTCGCTTCAGCGAGGCCGTTCAACGCGATGTGCGCTTCGCTGCCCATCACCATGTCGACGTAGGAGTTGGCGTTGCCGACGAGGTGGACGTGAGCGTCGCTCATTCCGGGCATCAGCACCCGGCTCTTCCCGTCGACGACGACGGTGTCGCGTCCCGGTTCGTCTCCGATCGGAGAATCCGAGACCGCGGCGATCCGGGTTCCGTCGATCAATACGTCGCCGGTGGTCAGGTCACCGGAATAACCGTCGAACACACGAACATTGCGGAACAGCAATCGCATACCGGGTTCCAGGGCCGTTGTCATGGTCGGGACGTTAACCGGGTTGCCCACGGCACGCGCCGGATCTCACCCTCGCGCAGGGATTTCACCCTCGCATTTCACCCTCGGACCGATTCGCCACGGAGAAGGCCACCACAACAGGGTCTTTCGCCCCGTATTCGAGTGCCGGAATCCCACGAAATCCCGTAGCGGCATGATCTACACTTCCGCCATGGTCATCCGGCCGACACTCCTCATGCAGTCGTGGGGATTCGTCCTTGGATCGTTTCTCTTCGCTCTCGGCTCTGCACCGGTTGTCGCGAGCATGCTCGGAACCACGGCGGCGAACACATCCTTCTTCGTGGGGTCGTGGTTCTTCACGGCGGCGGCATTCATCCAATTGATGTTGAGCGGCGCCGCGACAGTCGACGACAAGCAGGGTGTCGGCATCCGCGCCGAATGGCTGTCCGCGATGATCCAGTTCATCGGCACACTGCTGTTCAATGTGAGCACCGGCGCCGCACTGCACGCACACACCGTCAAGGGTGAGATGCACCTGGTGTGGAACCCCAACCTGGAGGGTTCCCTGTGCTTTCTCGCGTCGAGTGCGCTCGCGGTGCTGCTGTTGCTGCGGGCGAAATCCTACTGGCAGCCACGCTCGAAGAACTGGCTGAGTGTGTGGCTGAACATGCTCGGGTCGATCGCGTTCGGGGTGTCGGCAGTCGGATCGTTCGTCCTCACCGACGGTAATACCCTCGATCCGAGCCTGGCGAACTACGGCACGTTCGTCGGTGCGCTGTGCTTCCTCCTCGCCTCGGCGGTCTTCCTCGGCACGGGCAGGACCGACTCGGCCACGCTGTCACCGGCGTCCTGACGCACCTGCGTGCACGCGCCCCGATCCGCCGGCGACCTCACTCCTCGGAGTCGTCGGCGGATCCGAGTATCGCGTCGGGCCCCTGCTCGAGCAGCAACCGGAAACCGTCCTCGTCCAGGACCGGGGCCATCATTTCGGGCCGACACCCCCGTACTCGTCGTCCTCGGGAGCCGGCACGGGCCCGACGGGGCCCTTCAGGCCGGCGCCGCTCGTCTCGGCGATGGCGATCGGCGTGAGCTTGCCGATCATCTTGCTTACCTCGCCCCGGAGCCATCGGATCTCGTCCGATTTCTCCCCGAGGAGCTGATCGCGGGCGGCGATCGCGGCCCGGAGGCTCCGCCGGCACTCGCGCGAGAGCTCGACGCGCACGCGCTCCAGGGCCTCCATCGCCTCGCGGTCGCCCTCGTGGCCGGAAAGGGCCTTCACGAGGGCCCCGGGGGGCGCGTGCTCCAGGACGGCGGACCATGGCGCCACGGCCGGCTCGATGGCGTACCCGTCGAACCGTCCGCCGGCAACAATGCCGGTTTCCGACGCATAGATGGACGTATAGCAGTCCCCGTCCGGATCCCCGCCCGTGGTGATCGTCTTCGGCTCGCCGCTCATGCGGCCGTCCCCCAGGTCTTCGCGGCGTGGGCCTCGAAGTCTCGTTGAGTCGCGCGCCGGAGGGTGGACCCACACCGGGAGCACGTCGGCGTCGCGTTCGCGGCCCGCCGGAAGATCACGCGCCGCCCCTCCGCACCGCACGCGGGGCATATCATCAGGGCCGGAACGATGTTCACGAGCTCGCCCTCCCCGTCATCCCGATCTCGTTGTTCTCCCGCTCTGCCATGATCGCCGCTTCCAGGAGCGCCCGACCGAAACACTCATGTCCCCCAGGTACCAGTATAGATCTGGCGTTGGTAAGGGACGCCGTTGTCACCGCTTCCACCCCTTCTTTTTGCGTCATGTTCTCAAGCCTCTGAGTCGATGCGGTCGGCGAGCGTGCGACCGTCGGACCCGTAGAGCCCGAGGTCTTCCGCGAGGCGCCGCGCCTGGTAGTCCGTGAGGCGATCGCAGACGATGATCGCCGCCGGTTTCGCTTCCATGGTGTTGGTCACCATGGATAGTGATTAGTCGGCTACTTAAAAAAAGTTTTGTTTTGATTTTCTTCAGGAGCGAACGACCTTCAGGGAGAGCCGGGCCTGGCCCCCGACCG
>ENA-UOUL01000282-UOUL01000282.1-bioreactor-metagenome-genome-assembly--contig:-NODE-282-length-88979-cov-7.576253_pt1 | contig 88979 bp, 86 predicted proteins | sample MGYA00249838_ERZ747220 | MGnify/ENA primary metagenome ERZ747220 (study PRJEB28778, sample SAMN05720191) | bioreactor metagenome | isolation source: Anaerobic biogas reactor | place: USA:Washington... | reverse complement strand
CCCCATGTCGGGAAGCCCCAACAGACTCATGGAGATCCCATAGCCTGATACGGCGATCAGGTCGGCGCCCGCTTCGGCGAAGATCCGCGCTGAGACACAGTCGTAGCAGAGAGGGTGCCAGAGCCCCTTCTCCGTCGCCATGCGCTCTCTGAGTAGCCTGCTCTTCTTCTGTTGCACGGTGCACACCTCGCCTTCTACAGCATCCCCTGCTCGCGAAACCAGTTGACGGTGTCCTCTATGGTCTCCCGAAACGGACGGGCGCGGAATCCGAGTTCAGTCCCGGCCTTCTCGGAGGTCATGGAGCAGTTGGATGAGATGACGTCGAGTGAGTACTTGGTGAAGAGCGGCTGCTCCCGCATGAGCTTGTAGTAGATGGGTATCAGAAAGCTCACCCTCTTCGTGAAGCCCAGAGGCAGGCATAGACGGGGCGCCGGGGTACCGCTCGCACGCGCGATGGCCCCAAGCAGGTCGGCCACCGTGATGGTGTGGCCGGTCAGAAGGTAGCCCTCCCCGGAGCGGCCTCTCTCCGCCGCCGCCATCAGACCCTGTGCCACGTCACGCACGTCCACGAAATCGTACGCGCCCCGCACGCTCGCCCTCAGGCGGCCCCGAGCGCACGCGAGGATGGTCGCGCCGGTGAGCGAAGGCCGGTAGTCGTAAGGACCTATGATGCCCGACGGATGCACCACCACCGCATCGAGACCTTCTCTCGCAGCCTCCAACACCAACAGAGTGGCTTCCGCCTTGGAGTGGTCGTAGGCGGCACAGGTGCGGCCGGGATCGATCGCCGCGGTCTCGGAGAGACACGTCCCCTGCGGCGGCTTGACGAAAGCGTGCACCGAGCTCGTGTATACCAGACGGCCCACTCCGGCCTCCCGGCATGCGGCGAGGACAGTGCGGGTGCCCTCCACATTCGTGCGCCGCATCTCATCGCACTTGCGAGCGGACATCGACACCATGCCGCCCACGTGATAGACGACCTCCGCCCCGCGGAAGGCACGGACGAGCGACTCACGGTCGAGGATGTCGCCCTCGACTATCTCGACATCGAGGCCGGCGATGGCGTTCGCGCTGCTGCCCCGGCGCACCACGGCGCGCAACCCCGGCACTCCCGCGGCATTCAGATTGCGCAGAAGCACGTTTCCCACCAGTCCTGTTGCGCCGGTGACTACTATCATGCCGCCTCCTGGAGCCTGTGTTCGAACCAGGATACCGCCGGGACAGGCCGCGTGCGTCACGCCGCGTGGGTCATGCCGCGCTCGCGGCTGGTGAAGCCACCCTGTAGACTTAGACTCCAAAACCCGTACGCGCGCAGGCCTGCCACAAAGGAGCCCGCCGAGAAGGAGGATGGCATCGATGGCTGAGGAGAGGATCTTCACCGACCAGGAACTCGCGGAGATGGGGACCCCTACCCTGGACCTCGTGCTCGAGGCCATCGACGCCGGCGACAAAGAAAGGGCGAAGGCGCTGGCCGTCAGGATGCAGGGGGAATACCAGCATCTGCACGATGGCTATTTCTTCTGGGTCACCGGTCTGCAGAGCTACATCTACAGGCACCTGGGTGTGGACGCCGTGGAGGAGGCGGAGCGCGAGGCGCATACCGCCGAAGCCAAGGTGGTCTTCACGCCCCCCGAGAAGACCGACCTCCGCTCCCTGGTGGAGCATATGGCCAGCGGGCTGCGCGGCCACATGCAGCCCATCACCATCGTCGAGACCGACAAGACCATAAGCCTCAGTATGAAACCGTGCGGTTCCGGCGAGCGCCTCATCCAGATGGGCGGCTACAGCCCCGAGGTCGGTCTGGCCAAGGTCGAGGAGCCGCACCGCATCACCTGGGGCATGAAGGACTTCCCCATGTACTGCGTGCATTGCCCGGTGATGGAAGCCATGGAGATGGAGAACACGGGGAATCTGGGAGCCGTGCACGTCGTGACCGGGCCGCTCTCCCACGGGGCCTGCGAGTTCGTGTTCTACAAGGACAAGAAGGACATCCCCGAGGAGTTCTACGCGCGCATAGGCAAGCAGAAACCGTAGCATGGGTGACGGCACCAGCGCCGCGACGACCGGCGCCAAGCAGAGCCTGTGGACCAGGAGCTTCATAGTCATCTGGTTGATCAACTTCTTGATCTCCGTGGTGTTTCTGCTGCTCATGATCGTGATGTCCAAGATCGCTACCGACCGCTTCGACGTCTCTCCCGCCGTGGCTGGTCTCTCGGCGAGCATCTTCGTCATCGGCGCCTTCGTCACCCGGCCCTTCCTGGGAAAACGCATCCACGACTTCGGGCAGACCAAGATCCTGTACGTCGGCGTGGTGTTCAGTCTGGTCTTCACCGTGGCCTACTTCGTAGTGAACAGTGTCGCTCTGCTCCTCCTGGTGCGCTTTCTGCACGGGGCGGCTCACGGCACGGCCGCCCTCGCCATCGGGACCATCGTGGCCGGAGTGGTGCCCCGGGAGCAGTACGGTGAGGGCATCGGGTATTTCACGCTGGGTCAGACACTCTCCACGGCCATCGGTCCGTTCGTGGGCCTGCTGCTGCTGCAGCACGGCGGCTTTAACCCCATCATCATCACCTGCTCTGTCACGTCGGCGATCATCGTGCTGCTCCTGCCCCTTTTGGGTGTGAAAGATCTGGAGTTGACCGCCGAACAGGCGGCCGAGACCAAGGGCTTCAAGCTCACCAACTACATCGAGCCCAAAGCGGTGCCCATCAGCCTGGCTCTCATGGTCACCTTCGTAGCCTACTCGAGTGTCTCCTCGTTCCTGGCGCTCTACTCCGAAGCGATAGGCCTCACAACGGCAGCGGGGGCGTTTTTCATCGTCTATGCGGTCGTCATCTTCATCACCAGGCCGCCAATCGGACGCCGGTTCGATCAGAAGGGTGAGAACTCAGTCATGTACGCGGCGGTGCTCGTGTTCGCGGTGAGTCTTGCCATCCTGGCCGTGGCCGACCATGCGGCCGTGCTCCTGGTGGCGGCGGCCGTCATGGGCCTGGGTCTCGGCGCCATACAGGCCTGCGGCCGTGCCCTCACGGCCAAGGTCACCCCTCTGCACCGCATGGGGCAGGCCAACTCGACGTTCTACATCTTCGGCGACACGGGTCTGGGCCTCGGCCCGTTGCTGTGCGGCTTCCTGATCCCGCTCACCGGCTACCGGGGCATGTACGGGGTCATGGCCGTGGTGGCGGCGCTGTCCCTGGTGCCCTACCACACGTTGCATGGCAGGCGCGCCGGCCGTCAGAAGGGCGGGGCCGGCCCGGCCGCGTAATTCTACCGGCCCAGGTGCTCCTAACGGGCCGGGTTCTCCTGCCCGCCCAGGTGCTCCCGCAGGAAGGCGGCCTCGTCGGCGGCCGCTTCGGGGCCCAGGACCATATGGATCATGCCTTCGTAGCAGCGGAAGGTCACCGGGACGCCGGCCTCGCGCAGTCTGTCGGCGTAGGCCCGGCCCTCGTCGCGCAGCGGATCGTACTGGGCCGTCTGCACCAAGGCGGGCGGCAGCCCCGAAAGGTCGGGGGCACGTAGCGGCGAGGCATAGGGATGAGCGCCATCCTCGGGATTGCTCAAGTAGTAGTCCCAGAAGCACTGCATCTCGGCTTTCGTGAGCACGTAGTCCTCGCCGTTCTCGAGATACGACTGGGTATCGAAGCTACAGTCGGTCACCGGTACCCTGAGTACCTGGCAGGCGATCGGCGGCCCTCCCTTGTCACGGGCCATGAGCGCCACCACCGCCGCGAGATTGCCTCCCGCACTGGTGCCACCCACGGCGATGGGCGCTCCATCGCCACCCAGCGAAGCACTGTTGTCCGCCGCCCAGCGGGCAGCCAGATAGGCGTCGTCAACCGGGATGGGGAACTTGTTCTCGGGAGCAAGCCGGTAGCCCACCGAGACCACGATGCAGCGCGCGGCGTTGGTGATAGCCCGGCAGTCGAAGTCATCGGCATCCAGGCCTCCCACCACCCAACCACCCCCGTGGTAGTTCACCAAGACGGGAAACGGGCCCTCCCCCACGGGCGTGTACACGCGCACGGGGATGTCATCACCCGGAACGGGGACGAGCATGTCCTCGACCTTCCCCACCGGCTCGCCGGGAGGCATGGCGGCCGCCATCTCGGCGAACCCCCTCCGGGCCTCCTCCACCGTCACCATGTTCACGGGCTTGTCATCCGGGCCCTTGAGATCGATGAAGGCTTGGGCAAGAGGGTGAAGGGGCATGCGTGTTCCTCCTTACGATGATGTGGCACGCGTAGTCCACCGGCCACTAAGGAAAGTAGCACCACTGCCTGAGCGGGTCAAACTGCGCTCCGCAGGCCCATTGGCGCCGTGATAAGCTTCGGTACACCGAGGGGTAACGGCCCTCAGACAGCGGACAGCGATGCCACGGAGGCACGGATGAAAGACTTCAAGGACAAGGTCCTCTTCGTCACAGGTGGAGCTTCGGGCGCGGGTTTCGGCCAGGCAAAGGTGTTCTCCGAAGCCGGTTGTAAAGTCGTGATCGCCGATGTGCGCCAAGAGGCCCTCGACCAGGCCATGGAGTACTTCCGCGCCAAGAACGCCCCCGCCCACGCCATCAAGCTCGACATCACCGACCGCGCGGCCTATGCCGCCGCCGCCGACGAGGTCGAAGAGGTGTTCGGCAGCCCGCCACAGTTGCTCTTCAACACCGCGGGCGTCAACACGTTCGGCCCTCCCGAAGCGTCCACGTATGAGGACTACGACTGGGTCATGGGCGTCTGCCTGGGTGGAGTGGTCAACGGCATGGTCACCTTCGTGCCCCGCATGATCAAGGCGGGCAAGGGCGGCTACATCGCCACGACGGCCTCCATGGGCGGCTTCTTCGGCGGCCCCTTCACCGGCCCCTATTCCGCGGCCAAGGCCGCCGTCATCAACCTCATGGAGAGCTACAGACTGTCCCTGGGCAAGTACGGCATCGGCGTCTCGGTGCTCTGCCCGGCCAGCATCAACTCCAACATCCACAACGCCACCGACACGCGGCCGGCGCATCTGGCCAACACCGGATACCTGGTGGACGACCTGGCCGTCAACTCGCTCCGCACCATCTACGAGTCGGGCATGGACCCCATCGATCTCGCCAAGTGGCTCAAGAAGGGCATCGAAGACGAGCAGCTCTACATAATCCCCTATCCCGAGGAGAAGGAGACGCTCGAGAAGCACTTCAAGGCCATCGTCGACTCGGTGCTCCCCCTCGAGGCCGATCCCGAGGGTGTGAGGAAGCGCCACGAGGCTTGGGGCAAAGCTCAGGCACTCGCCGAGGAAGCCGCCAAGGACGACCCGGGCAAGCCTGTGCAGCCGGCGTTCGGCCGGCCGCGGCCCGAGCTCGAATGGGTCAAGCCCATGCAGTACGGCCCACCGCCCGAAGAATAAGGGCACAGGCGTGCTTGAGGTGCGTGATTCTACGGAGCAGGGTTTCATCTACCTGGTCGACGGTCACGTGGAGGGCATCTCCCTGCCCGTCACCGACGATCTGCTGGGCGCCCGCCTCGTCAAGACCGGTTGCCTTACTCAGGAGCAGCTGCGCGAGGCTCTCATGGAAGACGCTGCCCTCACGCCCGGCGAGAGGCGGATGAAGCCCTTGGGGCAGCGCCTTGTGGACAAGGGCCTCATAAGCGAGGCGAACGTGCGCCAGGTCATGCAGCGGCAGGTGCTCGACCAAGTGTTCGAGCTTGCCCAGTGGCGCACCGGTACCTTCATCTATGACGAACCGCGAGCGATGCCCGCGTTCCAGGTCAAGATCCAGGGTAACGTGCAGGGACTGCTGACCTACGTACAGCGTCGCATAGACCAAGGCGAGCAGGCGGACAAGACGCCCATGCAGAGCGGCGGAAGTGAAGTCTGCCGGGATTGCCCTCTGAAGAACGACTGCTCCGATGCCATCAAAGCCAAGTACCTCAAGGACGACGTCTGCCTGTGGCGCAAGATGACGGCCGTGCTCGACGACCGAACGGGCCAAGTCGACGGTTCCGGACTGGCTGAAGCGAAGGCCACCCTGGACACTTCCACCTGCGCGCGCCCGCTCAAGTAGGGCACAGGCGGCCGGCCCCGCCGGGCGGCCCCGCTGCACGGTCCCCGACCGGCCCGCCGCGCCGACGCCTAACGCCCGGCGTCTACCGCCTGCTCACGACGGAGGGTTCCTGAGAGCGCACGAGCGGCTGCCCGATGGCCACCCACAGGATCAGACTGATCACGGAGAAGCCGAGGATCATCACGCCGATCAACTCCAAGCGACCCCACAGGTCCAGCGAGATAACCACTATTCCGATACTCGATATCGCCATGTGAAGCGCGATCATGATCCCCGCCACTGAGCCCGAGTCACCCTCGTGCTGCGCAAGCATCAGATACGAGGCCGGGGGCCGCATGCAGCTGAAGGCGATCGTCGTTGGGAGAAAGGTCAGGATGAAGGCCCACGGTCCCCTGGTGCCCAGAAGCAAGACGAGCGCCCCGCTGACGGCGGAAGCCACGAAGCATCCGGTGATGATCTTGTTGCGATGCCATCTGCGCGAAAGCCAAACATAGATCTGCGCTCCCGCCGCCGAGGCGACCGCGAACAGGGCGAAGAAGAGACTGAAGGTCTGGCTGGAGACCCCGAACCTCACCTGATAGATGTACGAAGACCCCGAGATGAAGGCCATGGTCGCCATGCCGACCAGCGCGAAGTTGAGGATGAGAAACATGAAGGCCCGGTTTCTGGAGACCGCGACCAGCCTGCGCAGCGATGCCAGAGGGTTGCCGGTGAGTTTCTGAACGACGGTCTCCGTGAAGATGACCGATCCCGCGAGTACCAGCAGACCCAGGATGGCCTGCGCCACAAAGGCCCCACGCCACGAGGTGAACCTCAGTATGAGCGCGCCGATCACCGGCGCCACCGCCGGAGAGAGAACGGTCATGGTCTGGATGATCGCGAGGATGACCTCGCGCCTCCTGCCGTGGTAGACGTCCTTGACGATAGCGGTCGCCGTGGCGTTGGCGGCGCCGGTGCCCACAGCCTGCAGAACACGAAACACCATCAGCTGATAGACGTTGGCGGCGATTGCGCACAGAACACCCGCCACCGTATAGCAAGCCAATCCGACCAGGAGCACGGGCTTGCGTCCGTAACGATCGCTCAGCGGCCCCCAGAACAGCATGGAGACCGCGAAGAAGATGAAGAACACGATGAGGGTCAGGTTTGTCTGGTACTCAGGGACGCCGAAGTAGTCGGTCATCCCGGGCAGAGCCGGCAGATAGAGGTCGGTGGACAGCGCCGGGAAGGCGGTGAGCGCTGCGAGGAAGATGATAAGGCCCTTCTTCCCCAGGAATCTCTGTTCTGTCGTCTCCTCGTTCTGCATCCGGTTCTCAAGTTAGCACAGCGTCGGTGAAGCCGAACCGTCAAGATGGATACTGGCTGAGAGTAGACAGCAGTTGCTTTGGGGATACTGTCGGCAAACTCCCCGAGGATGGGTCATGAGCTCACTTGGACGAGATGGCTCGCTCCCTCTGCCCGATGACGCCGCCGTGGTCGTCGTCGGCGGCGGGCCGGCGGGCTCGTTCTTCGCCATCCGGTTGTTGCGTGCAGCCCGGCGGGCCGGCAGGGCCGTGAACGTGACCATTCTCGAGAAGAAGACCGAGATCTGCTTCTACAGTCCGGTGGCCTTCTCATCGTGGGAGGGCTGCAACTACTGCGCCGGCGGCGTGTCTCCCCGGCTGGTGGACGGCCTGCGCGCCGAGGCCATCGTCATACCCGACGAGATCATCGAGAGCAGGCCCACGGAGATCGTGGTGCACGGCGACTGGAAGAGCATCCTTCTGCCGGTTCCCGAGGGACGAGAGTTGCTGTCGGTGTTCCGTGGCTCGCGGCCCCAGCAGCGCACCGGCAGATACCTCAACTTCGACACCTTCCTGCTCCATCTGGCGGTGGACGAGGGAGCACGGGTGGTCACGGCCGACGTGAACAACGTCCGGTATGCGCCCGACGGCAGGCCCGTCGTCAGCTACACGACGGGCGCCGGCGCCGAGGCTCTCAACCACGACATCACAGCCGACTTCGCCGTCTTCGCCAGCGGCGTGAACCGGTCGCCGGGGATAGACCTGCGGGACGACCCGGTGCTCTCCGCGCTGGGGCGGATGATCCGCAGGTTGCGGGCCCCCAAGGTGCGCAAGGCCGTCATAGCCGAGATGAAGGGCGACGAAGAGCGCATGCGCATGATCGAGGGCGAGATGCACTTCATGCAGTACGGCTCAAAGGATCTCCATATCGAGATGGCGTCGGTGGTGCCCAAGAAGGGCTGGATGACCACCGTGCTCCTGGGCAAGAGCGTCGACCGGGCCGAGCCCTCCTCCTCCCTTCACCTGGTGGAACGCTTCCTGCAACTGCCGAACATCCGGCGGCTCATCCCCCACAAGGCCCAGCTCATCGCCCGCTGCTGCTGCAACCCCAACATGACCGTCGGCGCGGCTAAGAACCCCTTCGGCGACCGGGTGGCGCTGACCGGCGACCTGGCCGTGGCCCGGCTCTACAAGGACGGCCTGTACTCCGCCTTCACCACCTCGTCGGCGTTGGCCGAATGCGTGCTCGACGAAGGCATCGACAAGCGAAGCCTGGCCCGCGGGTATGGGCCGGTGGTGCGCCGGCTCGACGTCGACAACCGCTACGGCCGCGCCGTGTTCCGGCTGAGCCATTGGGTGCTAGCGAACCCCGGCCTGAGCCGGGTGCTCTACCGCGCGGTCATCACCGAACGCATGAAGACCCCTCACGAGACACACCGGCTGGCCCCACTCCTGTGGGGTGCGGCCAGTGGCGACGAGGGCTACCGGCACGTGCTGGCGGGGATGCTCCACCCCGCATCCATCTGGAGCATCCTGACCGGAGGCCTGCTCCTGACCTTTCGCGACATAGCCACGGAGTGGCTGTTCGGGCTCGACTGGACGGGGATACCTCGCTACGGGACGGGAGTGCCCGTGGAACGGGTGGAGGAGACCCGCAAGGCGCTCTTCGCGGTCCAAGGGATGGAGCCTCCGGCGCGCGCGCCGGAGATGGAGAGCATGTTCACCATCCGCATCCGCGCCGGCAAAGATGCCGTTCTCAGGCAGCTCGGCGCCTTCGGCGACCCCGACCGGCAGTACTTGTGGCCCCGCTGGGTGAAGATCCACCGGGTGACGGGCGCGCCCAACGAACTGGGAACCGTCATCCGCTACGACGTCAAGATATTGCGGCTCTACTTCTGCATCGGCCTCGAGAAGATCGACCCCGAGCGCTACCTGCTCTACCGCATCGTGGAGGGGATGGGCGAGGGCGGCATGCTCGCATTCGTGCTGGACGAGTTAAGGCCGGGTGTGAGCCTCCTCACCATCTACGTAGGCTTCGACTTCCCCCAGGGCCGCGGTCTGGGGCGGATCGGCTGGGCCATCGGCCGGAGGCTCTTCCCGGAGTTCGCCCACGACGTCATCTGGAACCACTCGCTGTGCCAGATCAGGCATCTGGCGGAGATGGACGAGGGCTGAGCCGAGCCCGGCCGGGCGCCCGCGGGAGCCGGCGCCTGCGGCAGTTCGCCCCCCGCCCTAAGGCGCCTCACTTCTGTGGCAGCGTCGACACGAAATCGCGGGCCTGCTCGAGCCAGTCTTCGAGCGCCGTGCCCTCCAGGTTCTCCGGGTCGACGAGCACCCAACCGGACAGTGGGTTGTTGCTGATGTCGAAGGGCCGTACGCCCGGCAGCTTGAGGGCCGCCGACCCGTCGTCCTTGCTCAGGCGAAGGATCAAGCCGTCTCCGTGCACGCCGGCCATCATGTTGCCGTTCAGCAGGTAGCCCGTGCCGCCGAACATCTTCCTGCGGGAGGCGCCCCAGGCGGTCGCCAGCTCCTCCACGCGAACGTCGAGCTCTTCGTCGTAGGCCACGGGCTCCTCCTTCCTTCTGAGCGCAGCTCCGCGCCTCCTCGCGGTTGGACTTCGCCGCCGGTGCGGTCAGCCCTCCAGGATGCCACCGGGAACGCGCGCCATCATAGGACCAAGGTCTGAGCCTGGCGCGTGTTCGGACGAGCTATTCTCGTCGTACTATGACCGATACCAGAATGGTAACTATATGGTATATGCTACGAGCATGGCGTCGATACTGATCAAGGACATCCCCCCGGATCTTCACGAGCGTCTGCGGGAAGCCGCCGTCCGCGACCATCGCTCGCTGAGCAAGGAGGTCATCTCCCTGCTCGAGGAGGCCCTAGCCGAACGCGTGCCTGAGTTGCCGCCCCCCATCGAACTGGCCTTTCCTCTGACCGAGGACTGGCTGGAACGGGCCATCTCCAAGGGACGCGAGTAGGAGCCCCGGTGCGGTGCTCGTGGCCGATGCGAACATCGTCGTCTACCTGCTCACCCAGAATGAGAGGACTGCACAAGCCAGGGCGCTGTGGGCGGCGGACAGCGACTGGCGGGCGCCGCGGCTACTGTTCCATGAGCTTGCGAGCGTGTTCTCCCAGCTGGTCAGGCGGCGGGCTTTGTCTCGGGAGACTGCTGTCACCGGACTCGAAACCGGCGCCGCCCTGGTGCGCATGCTCGACCGCGAGCCGCCCGCCGGCCGGATTCTGGAGATCTGCGCGAAACTGAACCTCAGCGCCTACGACGCCTGCTATCTGGCTACGGCCGAGATGCTGCGCGCCCCGTTGGTCACCGAAGACGCCCGTTTACTGCGCGCCGCGCCCGAGCTCGCGCGCTCTCTCGATTCACTCGGCGCCCTGTAGGAGCGCGAGCGCAGCCGACGAGCCCTCGAGCAGCCGACCCTCCTAGACTATCACCTCGCTCACCTGGACGAACGGCTTGATGTCGGTGAAATTGGGGATGTCCTCGTTGAACACGGGACTGTGAGGCGTCATGCGGGTCGCGACATCTTCGACGGTGTCGAACAGCAGGCGGGTGATGGCGGCGTAGGTAGGCGCCGATCCGGGCTCTCGGGAAGAGAGGCCCTTGTCGACCGTCACTCCTTTCAGGGCGTCGCCGACCTTCTCCCGCACCAGTGGGATGTGATTCGCCAGATAGTAGTCCATGTCGAAGTGCTTGTCGGGCCCGTGGGGATACATCACGGTGAACACGATCATCTCCGCCTCCTATGCCGATTGGTTGCGCACCTGCTCGTCAAGCCACTCCAGGTTCTCGCGGATGAGGTCCGGGATGGGCAGCTCGTAGGGACAGCGGGCCATGCATTCGCCGCACGCGGTGCAGTTGCGAGCCTTCTCCACGCCTCCCCAGAGGAATCCGCCTCTGAACGTTTCCAGCCCCATACGCTTGACCAGCGACCGCACTCCCAGAATCGTCGCGATGGGGATATACTCCGTGCAGGGCTGGCAGTAGCCGCAGCGCCGGCAGAACACCTTGTCGTTCGCCTGCCGGATGCCCTCCACCCGTCGCCGCTCGGCGTCGGTAAGCGCGCCGCCTTCCTGGAACACCCGCCAGTTCTGGTCAAAGAGATCCGCGTATTCCACCCCGGCCACGACCAGCACCCCTGGTTCGGCCAGCGCGTACTTCAGAGCGAGCCGCGCTTCTTCGATCACTCCACCCGAGAACGGCTTCATGGCCAGCACGCCGACGTTCCGGTCGCGCGCTTTGGGGATGAGCGCGTCTCGCGCCCGAGTCTCGAGGAGACTGAAACAGACCATGATCACGTCGAACAGATCGTCGTCGAGGGCGCGGTCGAGGACCTCCAAGCTGTGGCTGCTGATGCCGAGATATCCGATGAGACCTTCCGCGCGGGCCTTCTGCAGCGCCTCGAGCGCGCCGCCCGGCGATGTGACCCGGTCGTAGTCGGCTTGGTCCGTCACGAAGTGACACTTGTAGATGTCGATGTAGTCGCGCTGGAGTTCGCGGAGGCTGGTCTCCAGATCGGCCCGCATGGCGCCGGCCGTCTTGGCCTGCGACTTGGAGGCGATGACCACGTAGCGGCCGGCGCCGTCGATCCCGGCCCGCTTCAGCGCGAGGCCGATCCGCCGCTCGCTGGTGGTGTACATGCGGGAAGTGTCGATGAAGTCCACGCCCAGCTCGAGGGCATGGCCAACGGTCTCCAGGGCCTCGGCCTCGCTCACCCGCTGGATGGGGATGCCACCAAGGCCGAGCCGGTAGGTCTCGAGACCTGTCCTGCCGAGAACCATGCGTTCCATGCATCACCTTCCGGCGTCTTGACCGGCTGGAAAGCCGTCTACAAACCACCTACGACAATAGTAGTATCGAAACAAGCAGTCCGGAACCCCCGAAAGGAGCACGGCATGCCTTTTGAGATCATCCTCTACAACTTGAAACCGGATGTGACCGACGAGCAGTTTCAAGAATACGTGGACAACGAGAAAGGCCCCTACATCGACAGCCTGCCCTCGGTGGACAAATACGAATTGGTGAAGATCACCGAGAGCCGTTCGGGAGTGATCCCCTTCAGGTATGTGGGGATCGTGCATCTGAACAGCCTGGAGGGCTTCAAGCAGCGCGACACCCAGACGGATGAGTACCGGGCATTCTCAGCCAAGATGGCGGGCTTCACCTCGGAGCTGCACGTGACCTTTGGCGAACAGATCCACTGAGCGGGCTATCATGCCTCGATGACCCTCCGCGAGGCATACGATGTCCTAGGCCTGCCACCTGAGGCCACTGCCGCGCAGGCGAAAGCCGCCTATCGCCGCCTGGTGGCCGAGGCCCACCCCGACCGGGGTGGGCGGACCTCCGACTTCATCCGCATCCGGGCCGCCTACGAGATCCTCTCTGCATTCCTCGGCGAGCGGCGCCCCGACGGCGGGCCGGCCGGCCAACGCGACGGCTCGTCCGGCGGTCTCTGGGACGACGAGATCCCCGTGCCAGCCGGCCTCCGCGACGTCATAGACGCCATCGTGAACGACTTCCGCGAGCAGCAGCGCTGGGCAGAGACGGAGACTCTCACCCACCTCGACCGCTTCGAGCGGAACATGCGAGACCATGTCCGAACGGCCTCCCGGAGTGAGCTGCGGCAGTTCAGCACCACGTTCGCCAACGGCTGGGCCGCCGTTGTCAGAGCCCTCTTCAGCACGTGCAACATGCGGTGCGACGACATCGTGCAGCGGTACGAGAGCTGGTACACCGGAGACACGCAGGCGTTCTTCGACGGGCTCTACCGCAAGGAACTCCTGCGTTTCCCGCTCCGACGACGGTTCTGGGAGGTGTTCGTGATCTTGGGAGCCCTTGCCGGAGCCCTCTCGGTGGTCGTCGGTTGGGAAGGGCCGTGGCGCCGCTGGGTATCTGTGGCAATGATCCTGGTGGCCGCCATCGTCGCGTTCGGGGTCCACTGGTGGACCGCCAGACGGCAACGCAGGACGCGGCAGAAGAGGGAGCCGCTCGACGTGGTCGTCTTCGAGATGGACGAGCGCACCCGCTTTCCCACCGAGACCGCTCTGCGGCGCGGACGTCTGACAACGGCCGCCCTGGGATTGGCGGGTGCCTTTGTGGGAGGCGCCGCATCGGGTGGCTTCGCCATACCGGTGGTGGGAGCGATGGCCGGAGCGGCTCTGGGAGGAGCCTTCGACCGCTTCCTCAACCCGACCGAGCAGATGCGCAAGAACATGGAGCACGACCTGGGCCGCTTTATGGCGCTGGCCCGCACCCAGGTGACGGCCTACGTCCTCGAAGCCCACGCCGAGCTGCTGGACCAGGTGCGCGGCCAGATCGTGGACGACTATCGAGACCGCGTGCAGGAGACGGTAAAGCTGCTCACGGCGGGCGATCAGAGGTAGGGTAGCCTGAGTTCTGTCTCTATGTGTAGCTGTATGTGTAGGTGTATACTGACACCATGGCACTTCACCGCGCCCAGATACTGCTGGAAGAGAACCAGCACCGAGAACTGGAACGTCTGGCGCACAACACCGGACGGAGTATGTCCGAGCTCGTCCGCGAGATCATGAGCGAATACCTGGCCCGAGCCTCTGAGGAGGAGGCGGTGCGGCAGTCGCTGGCCGCTTTGGACAAGCTGGCCACGCTACGGCAGCGCATCGAACAAGAACACGGCCGCCTTCCGGCTTCGCTGCTCGACGAGTTGCGTGAAGAGCGTGACGCTCAGTGGGACGCCGAGCGGGACGCCGAGTGGGACGCGGAGCGGGACGCTGGGGCCGCCCCATGATGGTGATCGACGCCGGGGTGGTACTAGCCCTTGCTCTCCCGCTCCCGTTCTCCGCCAGAGCGGCGGAGAGAGTCCGGTCACTCCGGACCGCTCGTGAGGAGCTCTATGCCCCGGCTCTGCTCGAGTACGAGGTCTGCTCGGTGCTGCGACGCTCGATCACACGTGGTCTCGTTACTGACGAAGAGGCTCGTTCGGCTCTGGACCTCATCACCGCTCTGCACATCCAGCCCATCACCCCGGCTTCGTCGCTGCACGCACGGGCGCTCGCCTGGGCGGCCGGCCTCGGACAGTCCAATGCTTATGACGCGCAATACCTTGCGTTGGCCGAGGAGATGCGTTGCGGCCTTCTCACCACCGACCTACATTTGGCGGATTCCGCGCGTGCGCTCGGAGCAATGTGGGTGGAGGACCTGGGCGACAGCGCTCAGTACGCGCAGTAAGTCGCGGCACGACCCGCAACAGGGCGTGGCGCAGCCCGCCGGGCACCCCCGCGATTCCGCCACTCGGGGGCACACGGGGCCCTAACCAACCCCGTCCAGCACCTCCAACACCTCGAGGTCGTCGATTGTCATGGCCATGCTGTAGCGATAGCCACGGCGCACCTCGACCGGCTGCAACTCGTCCAATTCGTTGTCGGGGGCCGGGAAGAACCTGAGGCCGGCCTCGCCCTCCCACACCTCTGTCTGCTGGGCCCCACTCATGATAGACCGCACCAGCTCGCAGACCGGCGCTTTCGCCTTCCCGCCTCCGGCCAACTGAGGGAAGTAGCGCATGTTCACTACCGTGCGCTTGCCCAAGTAGACGGGATCCTCCGACACACATTCCAGCCGCACCACGGCCTCGGCCAAGCGCCGGCCGTTGGCCGAACACGACGCTCCGAACCGGGCCCCCGGCTCCACCCGCGGAGCCGCGTTCGAAGCCAGCGGATGCGGCCGGGTAGTGTGGACCTCGCCCGCCTTCTTCGGCCACCCCTGGATCCACCCGCGGGCCATGGCTACATCGCTGTCCACGTAGATGTAGGGACAGGTACTGACCGCCTGCCCGCGATAGAGGGCGTTCACCAGAAGGATGAACTCGTTGTACTGGCTGCGCGCCGGGTCGAGATACTCCTGGCCGGTGTCGCTGGCATACTGCCAGGCCACGAAGAAGGCTGTGCATCCGCCGAGGTCGGCAGGGTCGGGTTCCAGGCGCGGCGGCAGCACCGCCTCGACCGCGGCCGGCTCGGCCGCGAAGTCGACCACCAGCAGGTCGCCGGCGTAATGCCAGGGAGGTAGGCACGTCAGAGATGCCCGGCCCTCGGGCGACAAGGGCACACTGAAACCCTGCAGCGACACGCGAGACCTCCTACTCTGCCGCGGTCTTGCCGTACGTGTGCCCCGTCACCGTGGTGAAGTGGAAGATGGGCCGGTCTACCCGCCTCAGCACCAGCGGGCAGTGCCTCATGCCGGCCGGCACGAAGATCATGCAACTGCGGTCGATGAGGTGCATCTCGTCCTCCAGCCAGATCTCCACCTCTCCCCCCAGGTTGTAGGGATCGTCGGGATCGCTGCCGAAGAAGCCGATGATCTCGTCGGTGTCGTGCACGTGCGATTGTTCCTTGAAGGTGGGGCTGGCCTTGCGATACCACGAGACGTTCATGTGGAAGGCGCCATCGACCACCTGGTCGTCCAGCCAGAGGACCCGGGTGGCCCACTTCGAGTACTCCTCGTTGATGCTCTGCTGGAACTCGGGCATCTGCAGCTCGGTGATGATGTACTTTGCCGTCTTCGACTGCGACACGATCCGCCCCTTTCATGGTCCGAGCCAGTAGGTCAACAGCTCTCCGGTCTCGGCATCGACATAGACTCTGGCGTTCACAACCCCCTCGGACGTGCTCCCGCCCAGGTGGATGGTCCATACCATCATATCCTCGCCTCCCGTGATACCGGGAGCATCGCAGTGCATCAACTCAGCGTCGTCGACCACGACGCCCAGCGGGACGGTGCTGGTGGGAGCTTCCCCGGCCGGGGCGGTAGTGCTTGGGATCACGGCCGGTCGCTCGGCGAAGGCCTGCATCGCGACGGCCACCGCCTCTTCCTTGCTGATGAGTCCTTCGGAGCGCTGCTCACAGCCGCTGAGAACCGATGCGGCAAGAAGCCCAACAACAGCAAGCGACGCCACGACAGTGCGGAACACCCCCATCTCCTCCTCTAGACCGGCCGCCTAGGTTTCCCGGCCCGTCTTTCTTATTGTAGCGCCCGCTGCGCCGCTCCTCTGCGGAGCTAAACTGAAAGAGGCGTCCCGCCGAACCACTGTACTGAGAACCTGTGGGAGAGGTGATGGAAAGCAAAGCCATGCTGGTCGTTCACGTCCATGTCCACGTTCTCCCTGAGTATGTGGACTCGTTCAAGGAGGCCACCATCGAGAACGCGCGCTGGAGCTTGGACGAGCCGGGGATAGCGCGCTTCGACGTGGTGCAACAGCAGGATGACCCCACGCGCTTCGTCCTGGTCGAGGCGTACCGCACTGCCGACGCGCCCGCGGCCCACAAAGAAACGCAGCACTACCAGATCTGGAGAGACACGGTAGCGCCGATGATGGCGGAACCGCGCTTCAGCGTGAAGTATCACAACGTCTTTCCCGACATGGAGGGTTGGTGACATGCGATTCGAGTTCACCACGGCGGGCAGAGTGGTCTTCGGGCCGGGGAGGCTCCGCGAGGCCGGTGAGATAACGGGCGCGCTGGGCAAGCGCGCTCTTCTCGTGACCGGCCGGAACCAGGACCGGGCCCAGACCCTCCTTGCTCTTCTCAGGGAGCACGGGCTGGAGACGGTCGAATTCGCCGTGGTGGGCGAGCCAGACTTGGAGACCATACGCACCGGCACGGCGCTTGCCCGTGCCGAGTGGTGCGATTCGGTGGTCGGCTTCGGTGGCGGTTCTGTGATAGACACGGCGAAGGCCGTCGCCGCCCTCATCACCAACCAAGGCGACATCATGGACTACCTCGAGATCATCGGAGGCGGAAAGTCGCTCGCCGAGCCCCCGGTGCCCTTCGTAGCCATCCCCACCACCGCCGGCACGGGTTCCGAGGTCACGTGCAACTCAGTGATCACATCGCGGGAGCACCGCATAAAAGTGAGCCTGCGCAGCAGGTCGATGCTCGCGAAGGTCGCCTTGGTGGACCCGGAGGTGACCTACACGCTGTCGCCCGAGGTCACCGCTACCACTGGGATCGATGCACTGACCCAGTTGATCGAGGCCTATGTGTGCAACCGCGCCAACCCGGTCACCGACGGCCTCTGTCAGGAGGGCATCAGCCGCGTAGCGCGCTCGCTACGGAGAGCAGTCGAAGACGGCGACAACGCGGCCGCGCGCGAGGATATGGCGGTGGCGAGCTTGTTCGGAGGGTTGGCCCTTGTCAATGCCGGACTGGGAGCGGTGCACGGCATAGCGGGGCCACTGGGCGGCATGGTGACGGCGCCCCACGGCGCCGTGTGCGCCGCCCTCCTCCCCGAGGTCGTGGCGGTGAATCTCGATGCCCTCCGCGAGCGGGAGCCCAAGAGCGACGCCATCCCCCGTTACGCCAAGGTGGCGAAGTTGCTGGCCAGAAACTCGGGCGCTTCGGCAAGCGACGCGGTCACCTGGCTGCGAAGACTCGTCACCGATCTCGCCATCCCGGGACTCAGCAGCCATGGTCTCACCGTCGAGCAACTGGACGAACTGGTAGAGAAGGCCTCGGCCGCCAACAGCATGAAGGGCAACCCTATCGAGCTGACGCCCGAGGAGCTGGAGTCGATCATCCGCGCGGCGCTCTAGGCCGGACGCGGCGCACTGTAGGCCGGGAGGCGCGGCGCCCTAGACCGGGAGGCGCGGCGCCCTAGGCCGTTAGTCCTTCTGGCTGACCAAGAGCAGCGGGGTCTTCTTCACCAGGTGGATGACGCTCTCTGCCACGCTCCCGAATATCATGCGGCTGATGCCCCTCTGCCCGCGGGTAGACATGACCAGCAACTGGGAAGGGTTGTCCCTGAGGTAGGAGATGATGCTCTGCGCCGCGTCGCCCACCACGATCTCGGTCCGCGCGGGGATACCGGCCTCGCGTATCTGCTCAGCGACGCCCTCCAAGTACTTTTTCATCTCTGCGCGATCTTCCTCTTCCTCTTTCAGAGCCGACCGGTTCACGTAGAACTGCGTCGGCTCGTCCACATGCAGGAGCACGATCTCTCCCCCGACCGCCCTCTGTTTGATGAGTTGGATGGCATGAGGGATCGCCATCTCCGACTGCTTCGAGCCGCTCAGAGGAACCACCAGATATCTGCCGGGCAGGGTATCGGCGATGATCTCTTCCCGGAGTTCGGTGGGGACCAACCAGATCGGGACCTTTGAGGCGTGGATCACCTTGTTGGCAACGCCCCCGAGGTCCCATTCCTTCTCCCCGGAGCTCCCGTGCGTGGACATCAACACCATATCTATGTCGTTCTCGTCGATGTACTTGATTATCTCCTCGGCCGGATAGCCCACCACGACGTGGCCGTGGGCTTGGATGCACTGCTCCGCGGGCTCTTTTCTGTACTTGGCCCTGATGGCTTCCGCCCCTTCGCAGAGCTCCGCGGCCATCTGGTCCATGTACGCACGGCGCATGGGGAGAAGCTCGGATTCTTTCGGATCGCAGACGTGTAGTAGGTCCATGTCTATGTGCAGGCGGCCCGACAACTCCTGCGCATAATCGAAGACGACCTCGGCCAGTTCCGAGCCGTCCAGCAGCACCACCATCTTCTTGTACATGCCCGATTCTCCTTACATGTATGGACAGCACGACACAACGATAGCCGCCTGGCTAACTTCATCGTATTACGTCCCTCACTTGGGCAAGAATCAAACCGGTGCGCACATATCAGCGTGCTAATATCCGAGGCCATGGAGAAAGAAGGACTCTCTATCTCAACAGACGAGTACCGGCAGCGGCGCGAGCGGGTGCTTGAAGCGCTGGACGGCGCCGCGGCTGTGGTGTTCGCCGGTACCGAGACTTCGTCAGGTACCCTCCCGGGCCGCTGGAAGACCGACCGGCATTTTTACTACCTCACCGGTCTTGACTTCGAAAGCGGCGCCGCGGTCGTGTTCGATCCGGCGGCGGAGAACCCCGACCGCCGTATCACTCTCTTCCTGCGCCCCCGAGACCCCGAGACGGAGCGGTGGGACGGGGTCCGCGAACCCCTCGACTCGGCGCTCAAGGCCAAGACAGGGTTCACCAGCATCCTGCGCACACCCTATCTGCCGGGCAGACTCACCGACGCGGCCCGCCGCGGCAGGCGGTTGGCCTGCCTGCACCCATTCACGGCCTACAACGCGGAGGTCTCGCCCGACTTCTCGGTCTTCAAGAAGATCTGCGAGCACGTCCCCGGTGTGGCTATCGAAGACCGCACCCAGACGCTCCCGTCCATGCGCGCCGTCAAGTCACCGGGCGAGCTCGCTCTCATGCGCCGCGCCGCGGCCATCACCGAGGCAGGGTTTGCGGCCGCTCTGCGCTTCATCCGCCCGGGCGTGAACGAAGGCGACATCGCCGAGGTCCTGACCTCCACGTTCCGGCGGCATGGTGGTGAACCGGCCTTCGAACCCATCGTCGGCAGCGGTGCGAACGGCACCGTGCTGCACTACATCGACAACGACCAGATCGTCAGTGAGGGCGACCTCATCGTAATAGACTACGCCGCCGCGTATCGCGGGTACGCCTCCGACGTCACCCGTACGCTCCCCGCCGCCGGCGTCTTCACGCCGGAGCAGAGAGAGGTCTACGACATAGTGCTCGAGGCCAATCTGAGCGCCATCGCGGCCGCCCGGCCGGGCGCCACGGCGACCGACCTGCAGAGAGCGGCGCACGATGTCATCGAGAAGGCCGGGTACGGCGACTACTTCATACACGGCGTGGGCCACCAACTGGGCATCGAGGTGCATGACGTCACTCCCGATGGGCCTCTGGTCGCCGGCATGGTCACCACCATCGAGCCGGGCATCTATCTCCCCGAGCGGGGTCTCGGCATCCGCATCGAAGACGACATCCTCATCACAGAATCGGGGAGCCTGAACCTCACCGAGTCCATTCCCAAGACGGTGGCGGACATCGAAGCCGCTATGGCTCCCTGATCGCCCTGCGCTTGTTGCGAAAGTGCTTGATGATGCGATAGATGGCGTACCCGAGCACGCCGGCCAGTAACAGCCCGGCGACGGTGGCGAGCGCAGCAAGCCAGAGCGGCGAAGTGACCCACCACCAACTCCAGTCGATCACGCCGGTCAATTTGAGCACGAGGAAGACGAGGAACGTCAGCCCAACAAGCGATCCCGTGTTAGAAGCCGCGGATACCCCTGTGACCTTGCCCATCACGTCCCTTCCCATGCACGCTCGAACACTATTCGACCTCGACCTCAAGTATAGTAGGTGTAGAGAGATGCAAGCGCCCGATGCAACCCACGAACTCATGCACACGTCCTACCCAGCCGATACAATAGCGACAGGCAGGGCATCATCACGACTCAGAAGCAGCGCCGGCCACAGCCGGTCTAGCAAAGGAGCAGCTATGCGCAGGTACTCGGTACTACTACTCCTCATACTCACCCTCGTATTCTCGCTGGCGATTGTGGCGTGCGGCGACGGCGATTCGGTGTCGAAGCTTTCTCCCCTCGGGCCCAGCGCCGCGGGCGAGGCAGAACAGTCTGTGACAGAAGGCGGCGACGCGCCGTCGGCGGCCGAGGTGTTCGCAGCAGTCGCCACCAACAACGAGCCCATGACGAGCGCCGTCGGGACCTTCGACCTCACCATCGACCTCGACGTCGACTCCGCCGCGATGGGTGAAGACGAGGCGGCGTTTTTCGAAGACCCCTGGAAACTCTCCGGGTCCATGGCTTTCGAGACCACGACCAAGGTCGCTGATGTCTCGCTCAAGTTGAATCTCATGGATCAGGACATGGATATCGGCATCAAGACTCTGGGCGAACAGGCTTGGATGGCGCTGGGCGGCAAGTGGTATGAGGCCCCGCCGGAAATGATGGAGAGCATGGGCGCGGCGACCGAAGAAGGGCTCGACGTTGCGTTGGCCGACATCCAGAACCTCTTCACTGAAACAGCTCTTGACCCTATCGCATGGTTCAAGAACCAGGAGCCGGTCAAGGTGGAAGAGATCGACGGTGACACCGTCTACCACCTCGCAGGCAGCGATCCCGATTGGTCCAAAGTGGTCGCCGACCTCGCCAAGCTCATGCAGAACCCCAAATTCATGGAGATGATGGGAGAGGCCGGGGAGCTGAGCGGAGACATGATCGATCCCAGCGAGATGCCCACTCAGGAAGAGCTGCAGGAGATGCAGTCCATGCTCGAATCGTTGGTCGATGAGCTCGAGATCGATCTCTGGGTGCAGAAGGACAACTCCCGGCTCCGCAAGGCGACCATTGCCATGCAAATGACTCCTCCGTCGGAGGAAGACATGGCCGCTCTCGACGCCGCTGATCTGAGCGGCATGGACTTCGAGGGCCTCAACTCCATCAGCATGGCCGGGACCATCAACCTCGACCCTGACGAGACGGTGAAGGTCAGCCCGCCCGATTCCGCGCGGTCATTCGATGACCTGCAGACCGACATCATGGAAGACCCCTCGATGCTCGGGCCCTTCGGGATGCTGCTCATGGGCGCCATGGGAGGCATGGGAGAGTCAGGCTTCGACAGCTTCTAGCGCAGACACCCACAGACGCTCACTCGTCGGATAGCGCCTCGTACGCGAGCACTTCTCCGGTAGTGGCGTCCACATAGACGGTACCCCCGACGGTCTCGTCGCCGACGAGGCCGCTGAGAGAGATCACCCAGGTGAGCACCTGCTTATCCCGGGTGATCTTTCTGTCTTGCACCGTCTTGAGTTCCTGAGAGACCTTCTTGTCGATCAAGATCAGCGACCCGTCGCCCGCCAGAGGGATGACCGTCTTGGTCTGGAGAAAGATGTGAGTCTCTGCGATGCTCATGGCATCGGCCGCGCCCAGCGCCCCGGCGATCTCGGGGCCCTCACCGGCCGGCGACATGGAAAACCAGGCGGTCTCGCCACTGCGGGGGTCGAGTCGGATCTCGAGAAAACCGTCGGTGGCCGATCCGTCGGCCGAGTACTGGTCCCACACCAAGGTGTAGAGGTCGGTGTCGGGTGAGATGGCGCCCTCTTGGACCTGCCGAAAACCCATTCCGTCCAGCGTGGCGTCTCCCCAACCGAGCAGGGCGGGCGCCTTCTCGGCCTTGTACTTCAAGAGCGCGGCGCTCATGAGAGCGCGGCGCGGATCCACATACGGTACCTCGGTAGACAAGAAGTAGACTCTCCCCGTGGCGCTGTCGATCTCGGCTCTGCCGGCCGTCCACACCACGACCGCGTCGGCCCCCGGCGACCTCGGAACGAGGGTCGATACCCTGAGGTCCGCGGTGGCAAGCCCGAGGATCTGCGCCAGGCCTTTTTTCGCCGCGGCCAGACCGTCCCCCGGTTCCAGGGCGCCGTCGACCGGCGCCACGTAGACGGTCGTCGTAGTGGTGGATCCCTGCGCAGCATCCGGATCCTCGGTCCCGGGGCTCCCGTCGCCGCACCCGGCCGTCGCAACGACCAACGCCGCGAACAATGCCGCAACGATGAATATGACCAGCCGTCTCGGCAAACGATCCCCTCTCGTCAATACGCATCACACGGATACCGGACCCTGGCCCGGCGCATCATACTATACTGGGTGTGTCCGGCCGAAAGCCCACACGGCGGAACCGGCCGTACCGGACGGGGGTCCAACGTGCGTCATCCACTCCGAGGAGGTACGTCATGAAAAGGCTCCTGTCACGCGCAAAGACGGCGGCGTGCGCGGGCACGCTGTTGATGTTGGTCTTTGCTCTCTTGCTGGGGGCATGCGGGAGCGAATCCCAGACCACCACCACCGAAACACCGGAGCCGGACGGCACCACGACCACGGAGGCGGCAGCATCTATGGACGGCTTCCAACTCGCCATGTCGGAGCTGACCCGGCTGGCGCCGGCCGCATCGCAGGCCGACATCCTCTCTGTCGCCGACAGCATGAACGACTTCGGCATCGATCTCTACGGCTATCTGGCCACGGAGGCAGGGCAGGGCAACCTCGTCTTCTCGCCTTCCAGCATCGCCATCGCTCTGGCCATGACCCATGTGGGCGCCGAGGGGGTCACCGCTGAGGAGATCGCCGCCACGCTGCATCTGGCCCTCGAGGGCGACGCAGTCCACCAAGCCTTCAACTCGCTCGACACGACGCTCGAATCGCGCAGTTGGAGCCAGGAGTTCCCGGACGGCAGAAAAGAGGGCGTGTTGGTGAAGACCGCCAACAGCCTCTGGGGGCAGCACGACACGGTCTTCGAAAAGCTGTTCCTGGACACACTCGCGGCCAACTATGGAGCGGGCATGAGGCTTGTGGACTACAAGACCGCCGCGGAACAGGCCCGTCAAGCCATCAATGCCTGGGTGGCCGAAGAGACCAACGACAAGATCACCGACCTGATACCCCAGGGGACTCTCGATGCTATGACCCGGCTGGTCTTGGTCAACGCCGTCTATCTCGATGCCACCTGGCTCTCACAGTTCGATCCACAGCGGACCACCGACGGGTCTTTCACCACCCTGTCGGGTAAGACGGTCACCACCCCCATGATGACCCAGACGTGCTCCTACCGCGTCGCCGACGGCAACGGATGGCAGGCGGTCGAACTCCCCTACGTGGGCAGCGAACTCGCGATGCTGTTGATCGTGCCCGACGAAGGGCGCTTCTCCGAAGTCGAGGGCCGGCTGGCCGGAGGACTGGTGGACGAAGCGGCGACGGCATTGACGAGCGACGGTGAAGTCCATCTGACCATGCCCAAGTTCGAGTTCCGGACCCAGGCCGGCCTGAACAATGCCTTGGGAGCGCTGGGCATGACCACCGCCTTCGACCCCTCGACTGCCGACTTCTCCGGCATGACCAAAGAAGAGACGCTGTACATCAGCGACGTCATCCACGAGGCCTACATAGCCGTGGACGAAGAGGGCACCGAGGCCGCGGCAGCCACCGCGATCGTGATGAGAGCTGCGGGCATGCCGATGGAGCCCTTGGTGCTGACCATCGACCGGCCCTTCATGTTCGCGCTCCGCGATCTGGAGACGGGTGCGGTGCTGTTCATGGGCCGTGTGACCGACCCGACGACGTAGAAGATCGTTGCCGAAAGGTACAATGCTCTTCGAGCCAACGAGCGCCTTGCCTGAGGATGGATCTGAGCGAACCGACCGCCACCGAGAGTGTCTGCCCTGAGTGTCTCCGGACCGTGCCGGCCCGCCGGGTCGCAAAGGGCGACGACGTCTACCTGGTCAAGACCTGCCCCCAGCACGGTGAGTCGAAGACCATCATCTGGCGGGGCCCTCCAAGGTTCGACGCCTGGTACCAGACCAAACCCGCGAGTAGGCCCACGGTCACTCAGACTGAGCGGCGGAACGGCTGCCCCCGGGACTGCGGCCTCTGCCCCGAGCACCGCCAGGGGTCCTGCTGCGTGCTTCTGGAGATCAGCCAACGGTGCGATCTCTGCTGCCCTCTCTGTTTCGCGTCCTCAGGCACATCGCCCGCAGCCGACCCGGCTCTGGATGAGATAGAGAGTTGGTACCGCCTTCTGCTCGAGAGCACGGGTACGTGCAACATCCAACTTTCGGGCGGCGAGCCCACCATGCGAGACGACTTGCCCGAGATCATCGCCCTGGGCCGCCGGATGGGCTTCTCGTTCTTCCAGCTCAACACCAACGGGCTGCGACTGGCCTCCGATCCGGCCTACGGCGCCCTCTTGAAACAGGCCGGGCTGTCCACGGTGTTCCTCCAGTTCGACGGTCTCTCAGACGAGACGTACACAACCCTTCGGGGCAGACCCCTCCTGGCTGAGAAGAAGCAGGCCATCGCGAACTGCGCGGCGGCGCGACTCGGCGTCGTGCTCGTGCCCACCCTGGTGCCGGGTGTCAATATCCACGAGATAGGGCCCATCATCGAGTATGCCATCGGGCGGCTCCCGCACGTGCGGGGCGTGCATTTTCAGCCGGTCAGCTACTTCGGACGCTACCCGCGAACGCCCCTCGACCGCGACCGCTACACGCTGCCTGAGCTCATGCGCGCCGTCGAGAGCCAGACCAGAGGCGTCATCCCTCTGGAGAGTCTGCGGGCGTCGGGTTGCGAACACTCCCTCTGCTCGTTTCACGGCAACTACGTTCTGATGCCCGATGACTCGGTAAGACCGCTGGGTGGGGTGAGATCACCGGGCGGCGCCGGCTCGTCCGGGCAGTGCTCGTGCCGGCAACAGGGAGCGACCCCGGCGGAGAGAAAGCGGAGCGTCGTCGCCCGCCGCTGGTCGCCCAGCGACTCCGGGGCGGCGGCTAAGGCCTGCTGCGGGGCGGCCGAGCAGCCGCCCGCGCAGCCACCCGAGCAACCGGTGCCCGATCTGGACGATTTCTTGGACCGGATCCGCGATTTCAGTTTCAGCATCACCGCCATGGCCTTCCAAGACGCCTGGAACCTCGACCTCGAGCGCCTGCACGACTGTTGTCTTCACGTGGTGAAACCAGGGGGTAAGATCGTCCCCTTCTGTTCGTACAACATCACCGACAGAGCAGGCTGCCCGCTCCACAGAGACGCCACATGAGCAGCGCAGCGATCATCACGCCCCTCGAGGCTTGGATAGCCGCCAAGATCGGCCGTGAGGGGCAGCCTCTCACCCTGGAGGCGCTCCAGTCTTATCAACTCTCCAAGCTCAACGAGACGCTCGCGTTGGCGCAGAGCAAGAGCGCGTTCTACCGAGAGACCCTTGGTGGCAAGAATATCTCGCTCTCCCACCTCGAACAGCTGGCAGACCTGCCGCTCACGTCGCCCGAGCAGGTCCGCTCCGCGCCCCTGGGGTTTCTGTGCGTCCGGCAGGACGAGGTGGAGAGGATCGTGACCCTCCCCACGTCGGGGACCACCGGAGCGCCCAAGCGCATCTTCTTCTCCCGCGCCGACCAGGATCTGACCAGGGACTTTTTCCACAGGGGCATGTCCACGCTTGTCGATCCCGGCCACCGGGTGCTCATCCTGCTCCCAGGGCAGCTTCCGGGCAGTGTGGGCGATCTGCTCAAGGACGGTCTCGCCCGCATGGACGTGGAGGGCATCCCTCACGGGCCGGTCACCGATCCGCGCCGCACCCTGCAGGTGATCGAGGAAGAGCGGGTGACGGCACTGGTGGGCATCCCCATCCAGGTGCTCCGGCTGGCCCGGCTGACCGCCAGGGGGCGCCGTATCGGCCTGAAGAGCGTGCTTCTCAGCACCGATCGCGTACCAGAGGTCGTGGAGAAGACCCTCAAAGAGACGTGGGGCTGCACCGTCTTCAATCATTACGGCACCACCGAGATGGGGCTGGGCGGTGGCGTGGACTGCCGGGCCCTCGCGGGTTATCACCTTAGAGAGGCCGACCTGTTCTTCGAGGTGGTGGATCCCACGTCGGGGCGCCCGGTGCCAGAGGGCAAGTCCGGAGAGGTGGTCTTCACCACCCTCACACGCGAAGCGATGCCGCTGATCCGCTACCGCACCGGCGACGTGAGCCGCTTCGTGCCCGGACCGTGCCCGTGTGGCACCGTGCTCCGGCGTCTCGCACACGTGCACGAGAGACTCGACGGCAGCTTGACCCTGGCCGGCGGCGGTATCCTCCGCCAAAGAGACCTCGACGAAGCGCTCCTCGCCCTTCCCCAGGTGGCCGATTTCCAGGTATCGTTCTCACGGAGCGATACCGGGTACCATCTGGAAGTGCGCGTGAGAGGTCACGACAACTCTCCGGGACCACCGGAAGCTGAGATCGTGCGGGCGCTGTTCACCATACCCGCGCTCCGCTCAGAGACCGACGGAGGAGGAGTCTCGGTGGCGGTTCGCGCGTGGGAGCCGGTTGATGGGAGCCGCCAGACCGGCACGGCGAAAAGGAAGATCGAGTACCTGCAGGGAGCGATGTGATGAACGCAGAAACCGCGAAGGCGGCGCTGTCTTTGCTCGATGAGGGTAGGGACTTCGCCTGGGCTACCATCATCGACAGCCGGGGATCGGCGCCGCGTCACGCGGGTGCGTCGATGCTCGTAAGGGCCGACGGCACCATCGCCGGCACCATCGGCGGCGGCCCCCTGGAGGCGACGGTCATCGAATCGGCGCTGCAGGTGCTGGAGAGCGGCACGCCTCTTCTGATGGATTTCGATGCGGCTCGGCTCGGCATGATGTGCGGTGGGGGCGGGCTCGTTCTCATCGACCATGTCGACGGGACCCGGGAGACGGAGAAGGACCTCTACCAAGGTCTGTTCGAGCTCCTCAACAGTGGCGGCAGAGGATGGCTGGTGACCGCCACCTCGACCTGTGACGCCGGGACGACCGCCGCCGGCGACGCCACAACCTTCTCCGTTCACAAATGCCTGGTCTGCACCGACGGCTCCGTAGCCGGCGACGTGGTGCTTCCCCTGGAGGCTTTGCGAGACCTGGCTCGGCGAGGGGGAAGCTACGACCTCTTGATGGCCATCGGGGGCCCCGAGAAGACTTACGTGCAGCCCGTCGGCGCACGAGGCAAGGCCATCGTGTTCGGGGCCGGGCACTGCGGCGCCGGTCTCGTGCCCGTGCTCAGTTCCATCGGCTTCTTCACCACCATCGTGGACGACCGGGCTGACTTCGCCAATCAGGAGAGATTCCCCACGGCCGATCGCATCGTGGTGCCGGAGTCGTTCGACGAGGTGCTGGAGACGCTCCCCATCGACGATGACACCTACCTGGTCATCATGACCAGGGGGCACCAGTTCGACAGGGTGCTCCTGCAGCAGGCCCTGCGCACACCGGCGCGCTACGTGGGCATGATGGGCAGCAAGACAAAGGTGGCGGATACGATGCAGGCCCTCCGCGAGCAGGGTTTCTCGCAGGAAGAGATCGCACGGGCGCACGCCCCCATAGGTGTCCCCATAGGAGGAGACTCTCCCGAGGAGATAGCCATCAGTATCGCCGCCGAACTGATACAGGTGCGAGGCCGGTCCGCCCTGTGAGAGGGGCCGGCCACAGCCGATGAGTCTCGCAGCCGATACAGCCGTTGTGGTGCTTGCCGCGGGGCGGTCATCCCGCATGGGCACGAGCAAGCCCCTGCTGCCGCTCGGGACCGGCCGGGTGATAGGGCGGGTGGTCGCCGGCGCGTCGCGCGCAGGCATCGGCGACATCGTGGTGGTGACGGGGCACGAGCCCGACGAAGTCGCGGCCGCCCTGGCGGCGCTCCCGGTGCGCCGGGCTCACAACGCGGGCTACGACGCGGGCATGTTCTCTTCAGTGCAGACGGGAGTGAGGGCCCTGCGCGACGATGTGAAGGCGTTCTTCATACTCCCCGTGGATTACCCGTTGGTGAGCACCGCGGTGCTTCGCGCGCTGCTTCACAGCGCCGCCGGCAACCCGAAAGGGATACTCCACCCCACCTGCTGCGGCCTGCGAGGACATCCTCCCCTTCTGGCCGGCCGCTACCGCAACACGATCGTAGACGCGGGCACGAGTGAGAATCTGCGGACGCTTCTGGAGCGCCACCCCCAGGATGAAGCTGAGGTGGAGCTTGAGGATGCCACTATCCTCATGGACATGGACACCATGGAGGACTACCACCGCATCGTCAGGTTCGCGGCCTTCCTGGACGCGGCGCCGGGCGCTGAGACGGGCGCAGCCCCGGCCGGGCGGGCTGAGGCCGGCGCGCGCGCCAAGGCCCCGGCCGGCCTGGCTGGGACCGCCACTCCGGCCGACGGCGGCGCCCTCTCGTCCGAAGACGCTCTCTTCCTGTTGTCGCTCCTGCGCATGCCGGACCCGGTGGTGCGGCACTGCAAGGCGGTCGCCATCGTCGGCGAGGCTCTGGCCCGGGCCCTGGCGCCGCGCGTCCCCACCCTGGGCGTCGAACTGGTGCGCACCGCCTGCCTGGTTCACGACCTTGCGAGGACCCAGCCGAAACATGCGGCCGTCGGTCAACGGGTGCTCTGCAACCTCGGTCTGACCCGGTTGGGCGAGATCGTGGGGGCGCACATGGTCCTACCGCCCGCACAACTGGATGCTCCTCAGGTCACTGAGGAGCAGTTGGTCTACCTCGCGGACAAGCTGGTGATCGACGACAGACTCGCCGGGCTCGACGAGAAGAAAGATCGCGCCCTACGCGGCCGGACTCACGACCCGGCCGCCCTGGAGGGAGCCCGCAACCGGATGCTCATAGCGGAAGGCATCCGCGAACGGATCAACGTCATCTTGGGCCATCCACTGGAGGAGATCCTGCCACGGGAGATATGACCGTCTACCTGGTCAGGCACACCGAACCTCGACTGCCCGATGAGCTCAGGCGCTTCGTGGGGCAGACCGACCTGCCCTTGAGCCCGCTGGGCTTGGAGCAGGCGCGAAACCTGGTGGAGCGGCTCAAGGACGTCGCCTTCGAGGCCATCTACAGCAGCGATCTCCGGAGATGCCTGGCGACCGCGGAGATCATCGCCGGCCCGACCGGCCGTCCCATCCAGGTCGACCCAAGGCTCCGGGAGATCCACACCGGCCTCTGGGAGATGCTCACCCCTGATGAGGCCAGACGATCGTATCCGGCGAAGTACGCGGAGCGCGAGCGCGACATCGTCGGTTACCGCTTTCCCGGCGGGGAGAGCTTCCGCGATCTGCAGCGGAGGGTCGTCGCGGCGTTTCACGACATCGTCCAGACCGGCGGCAAGAAAACCCTGGTGGTATCGCACAGAGGGGCCAACCGGGCACTGCTGTGCCATCTGCTCCGGCGGCCGCTCGACGAGTTGTTCGGCATCGAACAGGGCTACGGTTGTGTCAACCTCCTTGAACTCTCTAGCGGCGCCGGAGGCCAGTACGAGGCTCGCGTATCGATGCTGGGCCCGGCAGACGCGCTGGGCCCGGCAGACGCGCCCGCCCCCCCTACTTAGGCGTCGAGAGCAACTCCACGTCCTTCACCCAGACCTTGCCGCGTCCTTCGACGGCCAGGTTCAGCTTGATGAGGTCGGGGCGCTGACCTTTCTTGAGCCGGAAGGGTATCTCGTAGGTAGACCAGTCGACGGTCCCTTTGAGCGTCTGGTTGAGCCCCTTGGAGAAGAACTCGCCCTTGCCCGGCAGGCGGCACCACATCTCCAGATATGCCCGGCCCTGCAGGTCCTCGCACTTCAGGGCCGCCCTGTAGGCCAACTGACACTGTTCCAAGCCGGGAGAGTCTATCTCGAACAGGCGGACCACCCGCCCCTCCGGCGCATCCACCAACCACCCGTCACCTTGCACCACGATGGAATCCCGGCTCACGGTCTGGTCGGCCGTTGTGAAGCGACGGACCACCGTGGGGGTGCTGCCACCACCTCCGCCCCCGGGTTTGAGCCAACTCAGCCAGCTGGGCATCGACATGTCGGGCCTCCCTTCCTAGTCGCCTCCCCCCGCGCCGGGCGGCGCGGGCTACTCGAACGGGAACGTGTACGGCAACCCCAACTCATCGCGCATCGCCATCAGTTCCCGCTGCACACCGATGTCCACAGGCGCGCCCTTGCCCTTGCGCTCCTGCCAGGCCAAGAACTCCTTCTCTCCGCACGTGTATATGCGCTCTCTGCCTGGAGCCTTGGTCGAGGCGCGCAAGGTCCGCAGGATGTCGCCGGTGGTCTGCTTGAACGAGCCAAGATCGGTGAAGCACTCGATGTCGATGGCCAAGAAGAAGTGCCCCAGAGGGATGGGGATGTCCTTCCCCTGCGGGTCTTTGCCCCCCAACTGTTTTAGGAAGGCCGCCTGAGAGAGCGCCGCCGAGAGGATCTCGACCACAGTGGCGAACCCGTAACCCTTGTAGCCGCCGGTCTCCTCGACGAGACCGCCGATGGGCGCCAGGGCCGCCCGGCCCTTGATGAGGTCTTGGAGGATCTGCACCGGATCGGTGGACGAGTTGCCGTCGCGGTCGACCACCAGGCCTTCCGGGCAGCTCTTGCCTTCGCGGGCCCACTGTTCGATCTTGCCCCGTTGGACGATGGAGGTGGCGTAGTCGTTGGTGAAGGGGAAGTCTTCGTCGGTGGGCATGGCGAACACCAGCGGGTTGGTGCCCAGCATGTTGTCGACCCCATGGGTGGGCGCGATGGAGGGGCGGGCGTTGGTACCCGTCAGTCCGATCATGCCCGCCTGGACCGCCATCAGCGGGTAGTAGGCCGCGAACCCATAATGGGTGGAGTTGCGTGCGACGACCATGCCCAGGCCGTGCTCCCGGGCCTTGTCGATGGCCATCTGCATGCAGCGCCTGCCGATGACCATGCCCATGCCGTCATGGCCGTCGACCACCGCTGTGGCTTTGCAGTCGCGCACCACCTCGAACTCGGTGACCGGCTTCTGGATGCCGCCCTTGACTATGCGGTCATAGTAGATGGTCTTGAGCCGGCCGACGCCGTGCGAATCGATGCCGCGCTTGTCGGCGGTGATGAGCACATCGGCGCACACGCGGGCGTCGGCTTCGGGAACACCGACACCCACGAAGACGTCCACCATGAACGCTTCGAGCAATTCAAACGGTACCCAGAAATGGCCATCGGTCACATCCGGCTCCTCTCCTGACGAGGGGTTTTGTCCGGCCACGTCGAAAGACGTCCATGCTGAGAGACGTTCACGTCTCTCAGCGTCGCGGTCGACTCATCTACAGTAACAGACGGGCAGGCACATCGACGGCATGAGAGATACGAACGACTGGGATGCCATAGTCATCGGAGCCGGACTGGCCGGTCTCAGTTGCGCCGCCCACCTCGCCAAGGCAGGCAGGCGAGTCGTCGTGATAGAGCAGACCGCCAAGCCGGGCGGCCTCTGGAGCTCGTTCTCCCGCCGTGGATTCATCTTCGACCTGTCCACGCACTGGGTCACCGAACCACAGACGCTCAACCGCATGCTCGAAGACCTTGGCGGACCGCCCGTGGACTTCATCCAGCTGGAGCACCTGGGCCGCTACGTGGGCCCCGTGGCCACCCGCGGTTCGGCGGGGGCTCCCGGGGCGCCTCCGCCGCCGCGCAGCGCGGCGGCGGTCCCCGCCTGGGATTTCACGGTGGGACCGGACGCCAAGGCCTTCAAAGACGCCGTACGTGCGCAGTTTCCCGCGGCGGTCGACGCCTCACTCGACAAACTGGTCGAAGACGCCATCGAGATCAGCCGCTGCGTCGATTCGCTCCCTACAGCTTCACCCGAGCTCACCCCTCTCTGGTCGCGCCTGCGCACAACTATCTCGATGGCTGTGCGGACCCGCCGGCTCCGCAGCCTGAGCCGCATGCCGGCCGACGAGTACTTGGCGCGACTGTTCCCGGGCGAAGAGCTTTCGGGCCTTCGGGCCGCCCTCCACACGCTCGCCCCCATCGCGGGCGTGCCATCGATCGGCCTTCTTGCCATTCTGGGAACCGGCCTCCGGGGCAGGCTGTATGCGCCCCGGGGCGGGGCCCAGGTTCTATCCGACGCCTTCGCCGAAGCAGCCCGGCGCAACGGCGTCGAGATCCGCTTCTGCCGACGGGCGACCTCCATCCTCGCCGAGAGCAAGAGGGTGCAGGGAGTGACCCTCGACGACGGCGTCGAACTACGAGCGCAGGCGGTGATATCAGCGGCCGACGCCAAACAGACCTTCTACCGCCTCCTTGGTCGCGAGCGCGTCCCCGACTCCTATAAGAAGCTCCTGGAGGCTCAGCCGGTATCGGAGCCCTACGGGCTCATATCGCTTGTCACGACCATCGAGCCGGCATCCCTCGGCCTCGGAGACACCGACGTGTTCATCTGTCCCTCGAACGAGATGCCCCGCGCCCTCGAATCGGTGGAACCCGAAGACTGCCTCTTCGCGATGATCTTTCCGCGATACACGGAACCCGGGGCGGACACTACCGAGCGGGCCATCCAGATCGTCGCCCGAGCCGCGTACGCCTGGAGGGAACACTGGGAGACCTACCCGACCCCGGAGAGAGGCGACGAGTATTACGCTCTCAAGGAGGAGTGGGCAGGCAAGATCATCGCGCGGGCCCAGGAGTACATCCCCCGCCTCTCGTCGCACTTGGTGCAGACGGACGTCGCGACGCCCATCACCTTCTACCGGTACACGTCGAACACCGACGGGGCCCCCGTCGGTTGGCACTACGCAGGCCAACGCCGGTGGAAGCAGCGGGTACCTTTCGTGCGCGGGCTCTACCAGGCCGGGCACTGGGTCGGACCGTCCGGCGCCGTACCCGTGACCCGCTCGGGCAAATGGGCCGCGGAGCTGGTGCTCAAAGACCTGGGCTAGCCTTCATCTCCCAGATCGATGGCCGGCGGCAGCGGCAGGTCGTCGGGAAACCACTCCGACTCCACGAATTCCACCTCGGCTATCCGCTCGATGGGCATCTTGAGATATCTCCCCCACCCTTCCGCCGCGATGCCCCCATCGGGGAGGACGATCTCCCCGGTGCCTTCGAACGCACGGGTGGAGTCGCGCGTGATGCGACCGACGGCCTTCACCTCGCAGTCCAGAGGCACCGGCTTACGGAACTTCACCGTGAACTCGATGGTGACTCCCCATGTTTCGGTCTCGGAGATATTGATCGCCCGCCCGATCGTCTCATCGAGGATGGCCGAGATCACGCCGCCATGCAAACGGCCCGGATAGCTCTGGTGCTCCTGCCCCGCTCTGAACACGCCCGCCAACTCGCCGCTGTCCAGCACGAAGAAGCGGCCCTTCAGCCCGGCCTGGTTCTCGACACCGCACACCAAGCACATGCGGCTCACGTTCTGAGCAGCTCTGACGTCGTGTCTCACCGTGATCTCCTCCCGGCCCCACAGCCGGCCTCAGAGCCGGCCCCCGAGCCGGCTGCTTCACTCACGAGGCTCTCCCCAGATGCCGATACCGGCCGCCCGCGCAGCGTCGTGCGCGTCCCACAACCGGTCTTGGCGGGTCAGATTGGGTGGGTAGTTGTGGGCCCGGGCGTAGCCGTCGGCCACCATGCGCTCGTTGATGAAGACGTCGCCCGCCCACACGTACGCCAGCATGCGCCCGAAGTCATCCCACGGGTCCACGTCGGTCTGCAGGTAGAGGGGCCCTGAAGCCAACAGCCCGGCGTTATGGGCCGTCGCCTCGTCGCCAAGGTACTCACCGGGTGAATCGGGGTGCGCCACCTCGGGAGCGTCTATGCCGATGTAGCGCACCTTCTCCCGGCTGCCGTCGGCCATCCGCACCCGGATGGTGTCCCCGTCGATGACGTCGAGCAACGTCGCCTCCACGACATCGGGGCCGGCGGGCGCCGTGGGACCGGGCGCCGTGGGACCGGACGCCACATCAGGGCCGGACACCGGATCAGGGCCCGTGGTGAGCGGCTCGCCCAACAGGGTGGGCAGCGTCTCGCCCGACGGGACCGCGCTCTCAGAACCGCACGACCGCGTTCCCAGCAGGCCGACCACCAGCGCGGCGGCGATCAGCACCACTACGAACCCCGCCGCGAGAGACCGGCTGTTCTTCGTCGGCCGCCCCATCATCGCCCGGCGCTCGGTCGCTCACTCATCCAGCAACCGGGAGGCCTTCGCCATCTCCTCGATGACCGGGACCTTCTGGGGACAGGCGTCCTCGCATTGGCCGCACTGCACGCACGCAGACGCCCGTGCCGAGCGCCCGCCGTCCACCATCATCTCGTAGAGGAACTTCTCCTCGTCCAGACTGTCGTAGAGGGCCGCGCTGTTGATGGACTCGAACACCGCCGGGATATCGATGTTCTCCGGACAGGGCATGCAGTACCCGCAGCCGGTGCATCCCACGGCCGTACGCTCTCTATATGCGTCGCGCACCCGTCCGATCAGCGCAAGGTCCTCAGCCGTGAGCGAACCCGCCTCGCCGCGTGAGGCTATCTCGATGTTGTCGACCACCTGTTGCATAGCGCTCATGCCGCTCAGAAGCAGGCTGACGCCGGGGTCGTCCCACACGAAGCGGAGCGCCCACTCCACGGGGGTGCGCTTCGTTTGAGCCGTCTCCCACAGGGTCTCCACGTCGGTGGGTATGCGCCCGGCCAGCCGCCCGCCCCGCAGCGGCTCCATGACCACCACTCCCAAGCCCCGGCCGGCCGCGTGAGCCAGACCGTCGGCTCCAGCCTGGAAGTCCACATCCATGTAGTTGTACTGGATCTGGCAGAAATCCCAGTCGTAGCCGTCGACGATGGGCGCAAAGACGGCCGGGAGATCATGGTAGGAGAAGCCGGCATAGCGGATCCTCCCGTCGGCCTTGGCGGCGTCGAGGAAATCGCGCACGCCCAGTTCGACCAGCTTCGGCCAGTTCTCGGCGTTCAGTGCGTGGATCAGATAGCAGTCGATACGGTCGGTCTGCAGTCTTTCCATCTGGCCCGCCAGGACCTGGTCCATGTCTTCGCGCGACTTGATCACCCACGGCGGCAGCTTGGTGGCGATGAGCGCCTTGTCCCGATATCCACCACGCAGCACCTCGCCGAGGAACACCTCGCTTTGACCCGGCTTGTCGTATGCGCTGCCGTGATACGAGAACGCGGTATCGAAGTAGTTGACACCATGCTCGATGGCGTAGTGGACCATGTCCGTGGCAAGTGGCATGTCGATCTGATCGGGCCGCCCGTCGATGATAGGCAGCCGCATACAGCCGAAACCGAGGATAGACACCTTCTCCCCGGTCCGGCCCAACGAACGATAAAGCACGTGATTCCTTTCGAAGCGGTTTGTATCAGCCGGTTCTAGCGGTCTAGGGTACCAGGCTCTCCGGAGAAAGCGTCGAGCTTGTGCACCAGACCCTGGACAAGGTCCTCCCGCTCCAGAAGGTGCTTCTTGAGCTCATGGGAGTCGGTATGCGCGATCTCGAAGATCATGGCCTTCCTGTACCTCTCGATGATGAACCGGATGATCTCGATCTCCTGCATACTCAGCGGAACATCGACCATGGTGTCCCCCCTTCTCGGCCGAAGAGCGTCCCGTTCTGGTCCTTATCCACCGACTACCCACATCCGAGCTCTTTTATACCCGTTTGCGGCTTGTTTGTGAGACTGCGCGGGCTCCCGGGCCGACCGCCCGGTCAGAAGAGACCTCAGCCGGGTGAGGGCAAGAACAACGACAGGATCACCACGATGAAACCCAGGAGCGCGAACACATCCTGCAGGCGGGTGCAGTGCCCTATGATGCTCAGCTGCGACACGATCCACCCCACCAGGAGTATCCCGGCAAAGAGCGACACGGTGCGGGCCGCGGACGCCTCGGCAAGCAGCAGGCCGGCGGCGGCGAACATGCTGCCGCCCACCACTACCAGCAGGATGAGGCCGGGCACGAAGTAGGTCTTGAACGGCGATCCCTCGAGCAGTTCGCGCGACACACCCTTGGCGCCGGAGAGCGCGTACACGCCGCCCCCAAGCGCTGCGGCGCCTATGAGGAGCTCCAACACTATGAGCACCATGCGGATCATGACGCACACAGACTAGCCCCTCCGCCGAAGACCAACAAGCAGCGTCACGGGGAACATCCTCGCAAAGCCACCGAGATCACCGTATGGACATCGGGCGGCCAGGAGTACAACCTGTACTTCCGGCCCTTGCTGCCCGACGAGACCGTGTAGCGTGACGGGCCTATGGTAGTCTAGCCGCGCCTATCCGCGTAATCGAGCACCCGAGGAGGGCGTGGCTCGCCGTGTCTTCGGCCATACTCACAGAAGGTCTCACCAAGAGATACGGCCGCAGGCCCGGCATCGAGCAGTTGGACCTCGAAGTCCACCCAGGCGAGGTGTTCGGGTTCATCGGCCCCAACGGCGCCGGCAAGAGCACCACGATACGGCTGCTCCTCGACCTGCTGCGGCCCACCGCCGGCCGGGCCACCGTCCTCGATCTTGACGCGCGCGCCGACAGCGTGGCCGTGCGCCGGTCGGTCGGCTACCTACCCGGCGAGTTCGGCCTCGACGTCCGCATGACCCCGCGCCAGTTGTTGCAGTACTTCGCCACGCTGCGGGGCATGAGAGACCTAGGGGATGCACGCGCTTTGGCCGAACGGCTCGATCTGGACCTGGACCTCCCGATGGGCCGTCTGAGCCGCGGCAACAGGCAGAAGGTCGGCCTGGTGCAGGCCATGTTCCACAGGCCGCCGCTCCTTATCCTCGACGAGCCCACCACCGGCCTGGACCCTCTGGTGCAAGACACGTTTCTGCAGATGCTGCGCGAGGCTCGAGACGAGGGCCGCACCGTCTTCCTCTCGTCGCACATCCTGAGCGAGGTCGAGCGGGTGTGCGACCGCGTGGCCATCGTGCGGGCCTCCCGGCTGGCCGCCCTCGAGACCACCGAATCCCTGCTTGAGAAGAGGCGCAAAAGGGTCACTCTGGTCTTCGACTCCCCCGTGGATGCGTCGGCGTTCGCCGGACTCCCTGGGGTCAGCGACATCAGGGTGCAGGGCACGGCCGTCACGCTGCGGCTGAGCGACGGCATAGACGCCGTGATAAAGCTCGCGGCGCAGCACACCCTGCTGGATCTCCAAGTGGAACACCCCTCTCTGGATGAGGTCTTCTTGGGCTACTACGACGCGAGGCAGCCGTGGCCGGTCTAGCGCAGATCTGGGCATTGACGACCCATGAGCTGCGCAAGCGGTGGCGGTCGCTCGTGATATGGGGCGTGATCCTGGGCGGCCTGGGAGCCGTATACGTAGCCTTGTATCCCAGCATGAGCGGGCTCATGGAAGACTACATGAACCAGATGCCGGAGAGCATGCAGGGTATGTTCGGCGAATTCGAGGGTGGACGCATGAGCATCGAGCAGTGGCTGGGGATGGAGTTCCTCAACATGTTCGTGCCGGTGGTGCTGCCCTTCATGGTCATCATCATGGGCGCGCGCGCCGTGGCCGGCAGAGAGGAGGGCAAGACTCTCGACCTCCTGCTCAGCAACCCTCTGCCCCGCCGCAACCTGGTGGCCGGGACGGCGCTCACCATGGCCATCAGCCTGGCCATAGTGCTTGTGATCACCTGGATACTCACCTACATCGCCGTCCCGATCGCGGGCGTGGACCTCTCGCCCGCCCGGTTGGCCGCGGCCCTGGTGACCATCTGGCCCCTGTGCCTGGCCTTCGGGATGCTGGCGCTGCTCGTGTCGACCCTCGTGCGCCGCAGTGCGCTGGCGATAGCCGTGGCCGCCTTCATCCTCATCGCCATGTACGTACTCGAGACTCTGGCCCAGGTCAGCGCATCGGTGGAGCCTTTCCGGGTGGTGTCACTCTTCTACCACCTTGGGAACCCCATCGGGGGCGACTTCCCATGGACCGCGGTGCTCGTTACGATGGCCGCAGTCTGCGTGCTCGGCAGCGCAGCCGCCGCTACGTTCGCCCGCAGAGACCTCTACACGTAGCCCTCGCACCAGGAGAGACTGATGGCAAAGGTCTGCCCACCCCCGCAACCGCTCCGCATGGTTTTCGGCACCGTGGTGTTCATCACGGCCATGTTCCTGCTCATCTTCCTGGGCCGGTTCATGTTCTCGCCGTTGATGCCGGCCATATTGGACGACCAGACCATCGGTCTACATCCCGGCCAGGCCGGATCGCTCTTCCTGCTTGGGGCGCTGGGGTTCCTCGCGGGCGCCATCGTAGCCGGCTTCGTCTCGAGCCGCATCAACCACCGCGGCACCATCATCGGCTCCATCTTCGTGATAGCCCTCACGTTGTTCGGAGCCTACTTCGCGAACTCCGTGTGGGCGCTCCGCGCCGTATTCATAGTATTGGGCGTAGCCGCGGGCATCCACATGCCCTCCTCGGTGGCCACCATCACGGCGACGGTGCGCAAGGAAGACTGGGGCAAGGCGCTCTCCATCCAGCAACTGGGGCCGCCTCTCAGCCTGGTGGCCGGGCCGCTTCTGGCCGCCCTTCTGTTGACGTGGTTCTCTTGGAACGAAGCCCTTCTGTGGATCGCCGGGCTCACGGCCCTCATCGGTCTGGGCTTTCTCTTCTTCACGCCGGGAGTAGGGAACTTCCCCGGAGACCCGCCCAACCCGTCGCTGGTCAAGCCCGTGCTCACCACCCGGTCGTTCTGGGTGCTCATGTTCCTGTTCGCCCTCGCCATGGGGGCCCAGGTGGGCGTCTTCACCATGTTGCCGGTATACCTGAGTGAGGAGCGAGGGATGACTCTCGGCTCGGCCAACACGCTCCTGGGCCTGGCCAACATCGCTCCTCTGGCCGCCGTCTTCTTCTCCGGGTGGCTCACTTCACGCATTGGAGAAAAGAAGACCATCGCCCTCTTCACTTTTCTCACCGGGGTGGTGACGGTGCTGGTGGGCATCACATCGGGGACCGTCCTCAAGGTCTTCGTAGTCTTGATGGCGGCGCTGGCGGTCTGCATCTTCCCGCCGGCGTTCGCCTCGGTGGCCCGTATCGTGCAGCCGAACTACCGGAGCCTCGCCGCGGCGTTCTGCTCCCCCACAGCGTTCGTGTTCGGAGGAGGTCTGCTCCCCACCGCACTCGGTTACATGGGTGAGGCGTGGAGCTTTGGCACCGGCATCATCATCGTGGGAGCCGTCATCGCCGTAGGTTCGGGCGCCGCGTTCCTGCTTCGCTTGCTGACCAACCTGGAGGAGGGCTGCTGAGAATGACGCACATCACTCTGGAAGAGGCCAAGGCGGAGGCCCTCGCCCGTTTCGAGGACCGGGGTCCCGACCACCTCAACTGTGCACAGGCCGTGCTGCATTTCGCGCTCCTCGTTCTGGGACGCGACCCGGACTACACCACTTTGGCAGAGTATTTCGGGGGAGGCTTGGCCGGCATGGGCGAGGCCTGCGGGGCCCTCACAGGGGGCATCCTGGCACTGGGATTGCGCGATCTCCATCTGGACGAGCCATCCGAGGATCTTCAAGCGCACACACGCCTGCGCCTGCAGGAGTTGCTGGGCGAGTTCGCGCGTGAGTTCGGCGCCCTGCGCTGCGCGGACCTCACCGGATGCGACCTCACCACGGCCGAGGGTCACGCGGACTTTCTCGCATCCGGCGCCAACGAGCGCTGCCCGCTCTTCGTAGGGTGGGTGTGTGACCGGGTGGCGCCGCTGCTCCTCGACCCAGACAGCGAGTGACGGCCTCAGGCCCGGCACCCACAAGCCTGAGGGATGGCGAAGACCCGCAGAAACGCCGGAGGCCGCCTCGTTGCCGAGACGGCCTCCAAAGCTTTTATCAGGCGCTGCGACCCCGAAGGCGCCGTTGGAAGGCGTCAGTCGGGGGTCCAACGACTAAAGGCGAACGCCACCTCCGGTCCAATGGTCGTAGCGCCTACCAGGCAAACTGTCTATTGGGACCACCTCCTTTCCACGCTTGACACGATTCTAGCAGGCGTGTCCCAGGAACGCTAGTCCCCTGGATCAGATTCGTCCGCTGTGGGCGGACGCATGCGGGCCTGGGCTACCCGCTGCCAATCGCCGCGCAACAGTCTCGAGAGAGACCGGTCGTCAAGCACGCGGCCTCCTGTCTGACAAACCGGGCAGTAGTCGCATTCGTTCTGAGCATAGACTATCCGCTGCACCTTGGCGCCGCAGACCGGGCAAGGCATGCCGAAGCGGCCGTGAACGGCCATGCCGGGGCGGAAGGCAGTGACCTTCTCGGGAAAAGTTTGCCGGGCCTCTGTCCTGAGACGTTCCGTCCACTCAGAGAGAACAGCCGTCGCCGCCTCGTGCAACCTCCGCATCTCGTCCGAGTACGCGTTCCCGATGCCGCTCACTATATGCGGGTCGGTCAAGGCACGTTTCAGAGTGTGATTCTCGCGCCGCAGCATCTCCGCAAACCCGGCCATGGTCGAACCGGCGACCTCCAGTCCTCCGGGGTCCAGAGCGGCCAACTCCTCTCTCCCCCTGACCACACGCAGTGAGGCCCGGCGCTTCTTTCCTGCCTCGGTGACGATCAGGCAGCCGTCCTCGAAATCGAAGGCCACCAACCCCGCCCCCTTGGGCACCGGCGCTCCCGCCACTTTCCAGTGCAGACGTCCGGCGATCATGAGGTGTAGGACCACGAAGAGCGGCTCCGCCGGTGCGGGCCGTCCCCGCTCCGCCGCGGGGGACACCTCGAACACGATGCGCTTGGCAAGTCTCTCCACGCTGTCGACCGTTCCATCCTCCAACGCCTGCAAGGGAGGTTCGACCGTGCGCAGGAGAAACGGGCTCGCCAGGCGAACACCAAGCAGACGGCCACCGACGACGCGCGATCTGAGCGCTTCGATATAGGCCTCGATGTCGGGGATCTCGGGCATGGTAGTAGAGAACCCAGTATAGCCGCGGTATGCAGGAGAGATATCTTGAACGGAAGAACAGCCGGCTCCACGAGACGTGCGGTAGCGGTGACCGTCGCCGCCCTGTTGACGGTTGCGGTCTTGGCTGTGTGGGCAGTGGCCTGCGGAGCGGCCCGACCGGCGGGCTCGACGGCAGCCGGCGGCTCGACGGCGACCACCACTTCGACGGCGACCTCACAGCCGCGGCCCTCGACCTCCACGTCCGCGACCACCACCTCGACCACCGAGATCTCGCCGGTCCAAGCTATCCTCGAGCAGATGACGCTGCGCGAAAAGGCAGCCCAGGTGCTCCTCCTCGCGTTCGACGGCACGACCATGCAGCCGGCCACGAAAGACCTCCTGTTGGAGAGTCCTCCCGGTGGTCTCCTACTGCTCTCCCGTAACGTGACCGGAGCCACGCAGTTGCGGTCTCTCTGCGACGAACTGCAGCAGGCCGCCTTGGACGGTGGAGCCCCCATCGGGCTGTTCATCGCCGCCGACCAAGAAGGCGGGCCCGTGCAGCGCATCCATTCGGGTCTGCCCCGCATCCCCGCGGCCCGTGCCCTCGGCGACGAAGGGTCGCTGGTGCAGACACGCAAGCTGGCAGCCGAGACGGCGGCCGGGCTGCTCTCTCTCGGCGTGAACATGAACCTCGCGCCGGTGGCGGATGTCGTCTCCGATCCCACTTCGTTTCTCTACGAGCGGACGTACGGGGGCGACCCTATCCTGGTATCCGACTTCGTAGGCGCCGTGACCGACACCTTCGTACAGAACGGGCTCGTAGCCGCGGTGAAGCACTTCCCCGGCCACGGCAGCGCTCCGGGAGACACTCACGGCGCCGTGGTCGTCACCGACACCAGCGAGTACGACTTTGCGACCATCCATCTGAGGCCCTTCAAGGCCGCCCTCGCCGCCGGAGTAGACTGCGTCATGATGGCTCACATCGTGGCCAACGCCTACGATCCGGACGCGCCGGCTTCGCTGTCGAGAGCCGTGATAGACGACGTACTCCGCGGAGGCTTGGACTTCTCCGGAGTGGTGATAGCCGACGATCTCGAGATGGCCGGGGTCGCTGAGGTCTGGGCGGGAGGCGCCGGCACAGAGAGCGACCCGGGCGAACTCGCGGTGCTGGCTCTGGAGGCAGGGTGCGACCTCCTGATCTCTACCGGCATACTGCCACGGCAGACCGCCATGATCGACGCCATCGTGGAAGCGGTCGATTCCGGCCGGTTGAGCCAGGACCGCCTGGATGAGGCCGTCGGCCGCATCGTCGAAGTGAAAACACGTCACGGCATCGGCGTTTCTCAACCCTCCGGCCCGAGCGCGGAGTGAGTTCAGAGGCTCCCAATAGTTACGGAGACGCCCGCCTTGGGAACTAGGACCTACAACGGCGGTCATACCTGCCAGACATCGAAGCGATAGAAGGGGTCCATATGTCAACGTCCGTCGACCACGAGGCGAGCACCTACACGGTCATCTTCCAACCCTCGGGTAGAAGGGGTCGAGTATCGCCGGACCAGAGCCTCCTCGAGGTGGCTCGCGACCTCGGGGTGGAACTGGAAAGCGCCTGCGGGGGCAACGGCAAGTGCGGCAAGTGCCGCGTGCGCATCGAATCGGCGGTGGATGATAGAGCGGTGGGCGAGATAGTCTCGCCCCCCACCGACGCGGAAGAACAGCTGCTCGGCCCCACGGCTCTGGCCGACGGGCTGCGCTTGGCCTGCCAGACACATGCCAGGGGCGACCTCCGGGTGTTCGTGCCCGTGGAGAGTCGCAGAGCCGACCAGGTGGTACGCAAGGCGGCGGGAGACCGGACTGTGCCTCTCGACCCGGCCGTCAAGTGCTACCGCGTCGCGCTAAAGCCCCCCACGCTCCACGACCCGCTGGCCGATGCCGAGCGTCTGCAGGCCGCCCTCGCCGAACAACACGGGGTGACGGACCTCACGTTCGACCTCGAGGCTCTGAGGGCGCTCCCAGGCGTGGCCCGAGAGGCCCAGTGGGAGCTCTTCGTGATCACGTGGCAGGGCGGGATCGCCGGCGGCTGCATCGTGGATATCCGTCCGGCCGCGGACCCCGGACACGTGTTGGGTCTGGCGGTGGATGTGGGCACCACCACCGTGGCCGCGTACCTCGTCGACCTTATCACCGGTGAGGTGCTGGCCACCGAGTCGGCTATGAACCCCCAAGTGGCTTTTGGAGACGACGTGATCAGCCGCCTCTATCACGCGCTTCACAACGACGACGGCAGCAGGGAGTTGCAGGAGACGCTCATCGCCGAGGTCAACAACCTGGCACGCCGTGCCGTGGAGAGCCGCGGAGCCGCTCCGGAAGATATCTACGATGTGGTGATGGTGGGCAACACAGCCATGCACCACCTCTTCCTGGGCATCGATCCGCACTCGCTGGGCACAGCGCCCTTCACGCCCGCGGTGCAGGGCTCCATCGATGCGAAGGCCTCGCTCCTCGGGCTCCAGTTCAACGCGGGGTGCCGCGGGCACATCCTCCCCGTCGAGGCGGGGTTCGTCGGGGCGGACAACGTCGCGGCCGTCATCGCCGAGGAGCCCTACAAGCAAGACGAAGCGATACTGATCGTCGACATAGGCACCAACGGCGAGTTGGTGCTCGGCAACCGCGACCGTATGGTCTCGGCTTCGTGCGCCACCGGGCCGGCACTCGAAGGGGCCCACATCGAGTTCGGCATGCGGGCGGCTCCCGGCGCGATCGAGCGCATCAGGATAGATCCCGAGACGCTCGACGTGCAGTTCAAGGTCATCGGGCTCGAGGGGTGGAGTACGGAGCACCCGGCGGAAGAGATAGGGGCCAGAGGCATCTGCGGCTCGGGCATCATCGAGGCGGCGGCCGAGATGGCAAAGGCCGGAGTGATCCTCACGGGCGGGGGCTTCAACCCCGACCTCACCCACGAGCGAGTGGTCCTTGAAGACGGCCGGCCCCGCAAGTTCATGATAGCCAAGCCCGAAGAGACGGCCATCGGGCGTGCGATCACGGTGTCGCTCAAAGACATCAGGTCCATCCAGCTCGCGAAGGGCGCCCTCCGGGCGGGAGCCGAGATCCTTGCCCGCACCTACGGAGTGGAGAAGCCGGCGCGGGTCCTCCTGGCCGGCGCCTTCGGCAGCTACATCGACAAGCACCGTGCGCTGGAGATCGGGATGCTGCCCAGCGTTGAGCCGGAGCAGGTGGTGACCGTAGGCAACTCGGCGGGAGACGGCGCGCGCTTCGCCTTGGTCAGCGTCGAGAAGCGGCGGGAGGCCGAATGGGTGGCCCGCAACGTGGAGTATGTCGAACTGGCCACAGACCAGGATTTTCAAGCAGAGTACATGGAGGCCATGTATTTCTGACCCCAAGCTCGACTGATGCACGTTTTCGTCGGTCCCCAGCGAGGGAATGGGGCGTGCATCTCGTATCAATACATACTTGAGTGTTGTCGACATTGGTAGTGACGCTCGAATACGACCTTGGTCGTAGAGCGTCAGCTATTGACCCCGCCCTTTCGACGGCGGGAGAATGAGACGGCCACGGTGAGTCGCCGGTACACAGCAGCCCCGGGGGTGTGGTGATGAGGAGTAAGTTGATCGTAGCGCTGATCGCCTTGTTTGCGATCGCTCTGTTCGTGGGTGCCGCGGCGGTCGCCTCCGCCGACGATGATCCCTCGACCACCACGTCCGACACGACTGCGTCGGATGAGTCGAGCACTACCACGGACACGACCGCGTCGGATGAGTCGACCACGACCTCGTCCACAGAGTCCACCACCACGACCACCGAGCTTCAGTGGTGGAAGGTCAACTCCATAGATGTGACCGAACTGGGGCTGGTGCCGTCCTTCATCTCCGTCGCCAACGGTCTCATCGCGTGGACCGGGGTCACGCCGGGCGGCTACTCCAGCATGTACCTCTACGATGTCGCCAAGAACACCAACGTCAAGATCCCCGAACCGTTGCCCGGCAACTACTACAACCCCTGCTCCGACGGGAGTGTGGTGGTCTACCAAGGGGGCCGGGCCGGCGGATACGACGACATCTTCATGTGCGACACGGGTAACGGCACCGTGCGGCAACTCACGCACAACTCCGATCCAGGCGACGGCAACGACTGGAACCCCCGCATCAGCGACGGCCGGATCGTCTGGGAGAAGCACATGGTGGGCATCATGGCCAGGTCGGGCATCTACGTGTACGACCTCAACAAGGGAGGCGTCACCCGTATCCTGGAGGGTGAGGCTTACCACGATCCCGACATCTGGAAAGAGTACGTGGTCTGTGTCAAGAACGCCGATACCGGCTACGGCTCGGAGATAGTCCTCTACAACCTCAAGACCGGGCAGCTCAAGACCATCGCGTCAGACGAATGGAGCAACCTGCACCCACGCATCGATGACGGGCTCGTGGTGTGGTCTTCAGGAGAGACCGCGACCCCCATCTACTATCCGCTCGACACCTATCACGTCCAGGTCTACGACATAGCGGCCGACGTCACCGTGACGCTCACCGACGAGACCGTCGGTAACTCCAACCCCTCCATCGGGGGCGGAGTCATCGCCTGGGAGCAGCTGGACCCCCGCGGTATCGGGGCCATCGATTATGTCAACGAGGCGACGGGCACTTTCAGTGAAGGTGTGGATGTCAAATCACCCGAGTGCTCCGAAGGCGGCGCGGCTTGGTTCGCGGGCACCACGCTCTACTATGCCGTGCGCTACGCCAACGGCCCGGTCTTCATCGATGTCGCGGAAGACGATCCCTACGCGCGCGCCATCGACAAGATGGCCGAGAAGGGCATCATCGAAGGATATGAAGACGGCCTGTTCGGACAAGAAGACCTGGTCACCCGCCAGCAGTTCGCCAAGCTCATCCTCCTCACCATGGCGGAGTGGGATCCACGGGTCTACACGGCGACTCTGTACGACACCTGCAATTTCGTCGACGCGGATGAGATCGAGCGCTCGAGCGGTGAGCTCTACGCCTACCACTACGTAGCTAGGGCCACGCGCACCGCCCTTACGTTCGGCTACCCCGACGGCACGTTCAGGCCCTTGGGCAACATCACCCGGCAGCAGGTCATCACGATGATCGTGCGCGCAGGCTTGCCGGTCTTGGAGACCCCTCCCGACGACTGGCAAGGGGTGCTCAGCTACATCGACCCCGAACACGGCGAGCGGATCAGAGTCGCTGAGTACAACGGTCTCACCGACGGCATCGTGGGCGGTACGTGGGGTGGGCTGTCAGGCTGGGATTCCCGCCTCGACGCCACTCGCGGCGAGGTCGCCCAGATGCTCTACAACCTGCTCAAGAGGCTGGGCGGAGCCTAGCCCGCGGGCGGCTCGTCGCCGTCGGAGTCTTCGGGTCTCGAAGCCACCTCGGTCGAAGGCGACACCTCAGATGCCGCCGCGTCCACCGGCGGCGCGGCCGGGACTTCTGTCCATGTAACCGGCATCCGCGGCTCCGTCTGCTGCCAAGCAGGTGGCTCGTTCGCCGGCGGCGGCACCTGCTGCCATCCGCCGGGGGGCTGCGGAGCCGGCGGCTGCGGCGCTGGGGCGACCGGCGCCTTTTCACGCGAACCCCGGCGACCACCCCAGATGGCCGTGATGATGGCCCCCAGCCCCACCAACGTGACTATGGCCAGAATGATGGCCCCGGCATAGGGGATCCAGCGCACCACGCAGAGGATCACTACTCCCACTACCGCCGCGGCGATGACCTGGCTGCGGAGGTCTTCCTTCTGCCCCAAAATGAGCCGGCCCAGCAGAGCTGCGACCGCCACGAATCCGAACAGCAGGATTATCGGGACCACGATGGCCAGCCACGGTATCACCACCAGGAGCCCCACTACGGTCACTATCAGAAGGATGGTGATGACCGGGATACCGATGACCGCTCCTATTACGCCCCACCCCAGTGAGGACAAGAAGTGATGACGGGCCCGATCGCGCACGGCGGCGATCTTCCGCGGCGCGATGGCGGCTACGATCACGGTGGCGATGACCAGGAAGATCGTCGAGACGATCCACCCCACTACAGAGGTCCATTTCCACGGCCGCGCCACCGGGTCGACAAAGGCCGCGGTGAGAGCCTTGCCGGCCCCTCCACCCACATCCACCACGCGGCCGGACACGTCGGCGCCCGATTCAACGATCACATCGCCGAACACCGAGACGATCGCGGCGTCATCGTGACCCGGCCGGTCATAGCCGACCCTGGCGTTCGCCCGGATGGTGACATCGCCGGCCACCGCGACGACGGACTCCGCAACGACCCCTTCCACGATCACGTCGCCGCCCACTGCGACGACATTGTTCCAAGCCTGTTCAGGACCGATGATGATGTCTTCGAAGATCACGACCTTCTGGCCGCCGGTCTGGGCGGCCGTCCCGTCGCCGGCGTGAGCAGTCCCTCCGACGAGCGGAGCCACCCACAGCACCCCGGCAACGGCGAAAGCGAAGACAAACACCGACATGAGGGCCAGGAGCATCCGGCGCCGCCAAGAACGGCGCGGCCGTCCGGCATCCCCCATGGGTTTCTCGTTAGTGTCACGGTGTATCGGCATGATCTCGACCTCCCAAGCCACCTCGATACCCTACCCCGCCATGATGACTGCCAACAGTCTACCTCACCACGACGAGGGCACGAATCCCGGCCGTCGAGGCCGCCGGCCGTCGCAGTAGGCCGCTCGGTCTGGTAGCTTGTTACCGAACGATTTCTCGAACTGCAGGCTGATAGATCGAAGGAGAAAAAACCGGTGGCCACCGACAGCGGACTATTCCAAACCCCCCTCCACGCCCGCCACGTCGCCCTGGGCGGCAAGATGGTCGACTTCGCGGGCTGGGACATGCCCCTCACCTACCCCACCGGCACGGTGGAGGAGCATCTGGCCACCCGAGGTCACGCGGGTCTGTTCGACGTGTCGCACATGGGGCGCTTCATCATCGGCGGCGCCGGGGCACTGGCCTTTCTTCAGCGGGCGCTGAGCAACAACGCCGCGGCCCTGGACCTGTACCAGGCGCAGTACACCTTCATCACCACCGAGACGGGCGGCGCGGTCGACGACGCCTACCTCTACCGCTTCTACGAAGACGAGTTCCTGCTCGTCGTCAACGCCGCCAACCGGCAGAAGGACTGGGACCACCTGCAACAGTTCGTGGGCCCCGGCGTGACTCTCGAAGATCGCAGCGAACAGCTGGCCATGCTATGCCTGCAAGGCCCTCTGTCGCGCGAGATCGTGGGCGACATCCTCGAGGCGGGCGTGCTGCCCGAGCCTAAGCGCAACGAACTCTCCATAGTCACCATCGCGGGCACCGAGCTCCTTCTTGCCCGCACCGGCTACACCGGCGAGCCCCTCTGTTTCGAGTTCTTCATCCCCTCTGAGCGCGCGACCGCCCTTTGGGATCTTCTCATTGAAAGAGGAGCCGTTCCCTGTGGCCTCGGCGCGCGGGACACCCTGCGCCTGGAAGCCGGCCTGCCCCTCTACGGACATGAGCTGGGCATCGACCCGGAGGGCAAGGAGTTCCCCTTGATGTCGTCGTCGCTGGCCACCTTCGCGGTCAGCTTCTCCCCCGTCAAGGGCGACTACATCGGCCGCGAAGCGCTGCTGCGCCAGCACGCCGCCTACCGCCGCATCCTCGCGCGCGACTATTCCCTCATCGCCGACCTGCCCCGGCTCACCCGCCCCGTGGCGCTCACCGGCCGGGGCGTGGCGCGCGCCGGCTCGGTGGTCATGAAAGACGGCAAGGCGGTCGGCTGGGTGACGAGCGGCACCATGGTGCCCTACTGGCTCACCGAGGGTGAAGGCCTCGAGGTCCGCCTGACCGACAAGCACGATTTGCGGTCCATCTGCCTCGCCCTGCTCGACAGCGACATCGTCGAGGACGACCGCCTCACCGTGGACATCCGCGGCAAAGCGGTGGAAGCCGTGGTGGTGCCGTACCACCTGCGCACCGACGCGCCCCCCTATGCCCGGTCGATCGTCTATGACTTCGGCCTCGCCGAGGTGCCCGAGGAGACGGGCGACCTGCCGGCGCGCGCGGGCAGACTGCTGCAGAAGGCCGTCGAGAACCACAACTGGCGGCAGAACGAGTGCTTCAACCTCATCCCGTCGGAGATGACCACCTCGCCGCTGGTGCGCATGCTGTCGGTCACCGACCCGGCCTTCCGCTATGCCGAGCACCGCAAGCTCGAAGCCTTCTACGACGCGGAGGTCTTCTACTACCAGGGCACCGGCTTCATCGGCGAGGTTGAACGTCTACTTGAGGCTGAGATGTGCCGCTTCCTGGGCGCCACCGAGGTGGAGACGCGCGTGGTGAGCGGCCAGATGGCCAACGCCGTGGTCTTCTCGGCCCTGATGGAGTACCTCAACCGCGGCAACCCCAAGGCTGAAGCCCAGCGCATCCCCATGGTCATGAACAACCACATCGGCAAGGGCGGCCACTTGAGCGCCCAACCTATGGGAGCCTTGCGCGACTTCGTGGCCACCGACCCCCGCACCGACCGGCCGGCCGTGGTCAACTTCCCCGTGCTGCCCGACAACCACTACCGCATCGACGTGCCCGGCACCCTTGAGTTCATCGACGAGTACCGGCCCAAGTTGATCGTGTTCGGCAAGAGCATGGTGCTGCACAAGGAGCCGGTGGCCGAGATCCGCCGCTACATCGACGCGCAGGGGCTGGACACGGTGATCATGTACGACATGGCCCACGTCCTCGGACTGGTGGGCGCGTACTTCCAGCAGCCCTTCGCCGAGGGCGCCGACCTGGTCACCGGGTCCACGCACAAGACCTTCTTCGGCACCCAGCGCGGCATCGTGGCCGGCCGCTGGACCGAGCACGAAGAGCGCTACGACCTGTGGGAAGCGGTGCGCCGGCGCGCCTTCCCGGGCTCGCTCTCCAACCACCACCTGGGGACCCTGTTGGGCCTGCTCATGGCCGCCTACGAGATGAACCACTTCAAGGACGAATACCAGAAGGCGGTCGTCACCAACGCGAAGGCCTTCGCCCGCGCCCTGGCCGACGCGGGCCTCGACGTGGCCGGCGATCCGGCCATCGACTTCACCGAGACCCACCAGGCCATCCTCGAGGTGGGCTACGGACGCGGACCGGAGATGGCCGACCGTCTGGAGGCCAACAACATCGTCTGCAACTACCAGGCCAGCCCGGATGAGGAGGGCTTCACCGCCTCGGGCTCGCTACGCCTGGGCGTGTCGGAGATGACCCGCTTCGGCATGGAGCCCAGCGACTTCCAGGAGTTGGCCGTGTTGATGGCCGCCTGCATCAACAAGAACGCGGCAGTCAAAGACCACGTACGCGACCTGCGTCAGCGCTTCCTGGAGATGCGCTATTGCTTCCGCGAAGAGGATTACCCGGAGGTGGCCGCGCAGCTCAGGGCGACGCTCTAGCCCACAGCAGCGGGCCGAGCGGCCGGGATTCCCGGCACGACATTCTGCAAGAACGGACGCGGGGGGCTCTCCAAGGGCCCCCCGCCTATAAGACTAGAGCTTCTCGATGGTCGCCTCGGCTTCGGCGCCGACAAAGGCCAGCTCTTTGCCGAGTTCCAGGCTGAGCGGGGTCGGCATGAAGGAGTTGCGCCCAAAGACCCCGCCGGCCAGCTCGTATCCGGTGACGGCCCCGTTGTGCTCGTCGAACTGCAGGTCGTCGATCTTGCCGAGATCCTTGCCCGCCGTGGTCTGCAGGCGCACGCCGCGGATGGTCAGTTCCTTCTCGAGAACGGCCTGGATGTCAGGAAGTTCCTCGGGCTTCACGATGCTGGTTTGAGCATCGATGATCACGGAGTCCGGTCCTATGGCCTGCACGGACGCCCACGGAGCCACTTTGTCGCCTTTGAAGAGACCCTCGGAAACGAGGAAACCCAGGATCTGACGGCCACCCGGATCGACCACTAGATCCTTGATCTTGCCGACCTCCTGCGCGCCTTCCCGCACCACGACCTGCCGACCCATCATTTCACTTGCCTTTTGCACCGTATCCCTCCTCGTCAGGTGAAGATATGAGTGGTCTCCGTGAGTTCAAGCACCAGGATCACGACCAGAGCCAGCGCGATCAGGGCAAGAACGTTCCACCAGACACTGTGAGATGTCTTCCCCAAGAACCTCGGCATATAAGCCTCCCGGCACGGGCCTTCGCCTTGTCGACACGGTGGCTCCATTGTATACAAGTGCCGCCTCCTGGGAAACAACACTTCACCACAGTCGAGGAAGCTGCCGGCGCGGCCGCGGCGGCGGACCGCCACCGTGAGGAGGACGAAGTGTCGAACCATCTGGCCGGACAGACCAGCCCCTATCTGCTGCAGCACGCCGAAAACCCCGTGGACTGGTATCCCTGGGGCGAGGAGGCGCTCGGGCTCGCGCGCGACAGAGATCTCCCCCTGTTTCTCAGCATCGGCTACTCGGCCTGTCACTGGTGCCACGTGATGGAGCGCGAGTCGTTCACCGATCCTGATACCGCGGCGTTTCTGAACGCCCGTTTCGTCAGTGTCAAGGTCGATCGGGAAGAGAGGCCCGACCTGGACGCCATCTACATGCAGGCGGTGACGTCGCTCGCCGGGCAGGGAGGGTGGCCGCTCAGTGTCTGGCTGACCCCGGACGGGGCCCCGTTCTACGGAGGTACGTACTACCCCCCGCTCCCGCGATTCGGCAGGCCCTCCTTCCGCCAGGTGCTGGAGGCCGTCGACCGCGCCTGGAGAGAGCGGCGTGACGAGTTGCGCGAAGCCGCACAGGATATCGTCGCCATGCTGAGCCGCGAAGCCATACCGCGGACGGCCTCGCAGCCCCGGGCCGGGCTCCTGGCCGGCGCCGCCGCCAGACTCGAGGGCTCACACGACCCGGTCCACGGAGGGTGGGGCGAGGCTCCCAAGTTCCCACAGCCCATGGTTCTGGAGTTCCTTCTCACCCGGCAGAGCCTATCGGGCCACCCGGCCTTTGACGGCGCCATCACGACCACTCTCGACGCCATGATCGCAGGCGGCATGTACGACCAACTCGGCGGCGGGTTCCATCGCTACTCCACGGACGACGTATGGCTCGTCCCCCACTTCGAGAAGATGCTCTACGACAACGCCCAACTGGCCCGCTGCTATCTGCACGCCTGGCAGGCGACGGGCAGGCCCCACTACCGGCGCGCGACGGAAGAGACGCTGGACTACCTGCTCGGGCGCATGAACCACCCCCAGGGCGGCTTCTTCAGCGCCGAAGACGCCGACTCGGAGGGTGAGGAGGGCGCCTACTACGTCTGGACTTTGGACGAGATCAGGAAGGTTCTGAGCCCAAGCGAAGCCCAGACGGCCGAGACGATCTACGGAGTCACGGCCCAGGGCAACTTCGAGGGAGCCAACATCCTCCACCTGCCGGCGGGCCCCCTGGCCGATGACACGCCGCTCGCGCAGGTGCGCCCCAAGTTGCTCCGCGCCAGAGAAGGCCGCGTACGCCCGCTGCGCGACGAGAAGATACTGGCCGGGTGGAACGGACTCACCCTCGCGGCACTCGCCGAGGCGGCGCGCGCTCTGGGGTCAGACCGGCTGCGAGGCGCCGCTGTCCGGACCGGTGAGTTCGTCGCTCAGGAGTTCATCCGCGACGGAGACCGTCTTGCCCACACGTGGAAGGACGGCCGCGCCTCGGGCAACGGGTTCTTGGACGACTATGCCTGCGTGGCAGAGGGACTGCTCGCTCTCTACCAGACCACGTTCACCGAACGGTGGTTCGCACTCGCGCGGCAGTTGGTCGACAGCCTGATCGCCTACTTCCGCCGGCCCGCGGGCGGCTTCTACGACACGAGTTCGGATCACGAGCATCTCGTCATGCGGCCTCGCACAGTCCAAGACAGCCCCACCCCCAGCGGGAACTCCATGGCAGCCACGGTGCTGCTCAAGATGGCCGCCTACACCGGCGAGAACCAGTACTTCGAACAGGCCGAAGAGACCCTGGTCTCCGCCGGCCCCATAGTGCAGGGCGCACCGGAGATGGCCGGGCAGTGGCTCACCGCCAACCTGCTTGCCGAGACGGGCCTCACCGAGGTGGCCGTCACCGGCGACCTTGCGAGCCCAAAGGCTAAGGAGTTGCTGGCTGTGATCGACTCGTCGTTCCGGCCGGCTCTAGTGGCAGGCGCGCGACAGACCGGGTGCGACTCCCACATCGCCATGTTGCAGGGCCGCGAGACTCCTGCCGGAACGCAGGCATGCGCCTGGGTCTGCCGGCATTCAACCTGTAGTCCCCCTACCGGCGACCCCGCCGAACTCGAGAGGCAGCTCGCCCCGGAGCCGTGAGAGATCGGGTGTGATCTCCTACCAGCGACTCCCGCCCGAACGGCCGTAACCGCCGCCGCCACCGTAGCCTCCGCCGCCGCCGCCACCGTAGCCTCCGCCGCCGCCACCGTAGCCGCCCCGGCCGCCGCCGAAGCCGCCACCCGGACGGCGTTGTTCCTGCTCACGGGCATTGTCGACATTGATGGCACGGCCGTCGAGCTCAGCGCCATTGAGAGCGGCCTTCGCGGCCTCGGCTTCCTCGGGGGTGCTCATCTCCACGAATGCAAAACCTTTGGGGCGGCCGGTCTGCCGGTCGGTGATGATGTTCACGGCGACTATCTCACCGTGCTCCCCGAAAGCCTTCTCCAAGGTTTCCTTCGTGGTACCGTAGGACAGGTTGCCAACATACAGTCTTGCCGTGCTCATCAGTTCCTCCACAGATCCTAATGACAGAGCCGCATACGTTCGGATGCACCTGCGGACGAACGTAGATGAAGCACTCTGCACGTCGCCGGGAGAGCTTCCTATCGATGCGTCCCCATCATACATCATCAGAGACATGCAAGGGTATGAATAGTTGTAGCATTTACTTGAAAAGGAGATCCGACAGTGGCTGAACGCCCTCTCGCCGGAGGTCTGGAGAGCCTTTCTCACATCATGGATTCCATCGGCAGGCGAGAGCCGGCCTTCTTCTTGGACTTCGACGGCACGCTGGCCCCCCTCGTCTCCCGACCCGATCTGGCAGAGCTCCCCTCCACTACGAGACGGCTGCTGAGCAGCCTGGCCCAGCGCCATCTGGTGTGCATCGTCTCCGGCAGGGGCCTGAACGATCTCAAGCTCAAGATCGGTCTTCCGGAGCTCTATTACGCAGCCGACCACGGCCACCGCGTGCTGGGCCCTCCGGGCACCGCGATCGATTTTGAGGTCGGCCCCGACGACCGCCACGACCTCGAGGCCGCCTCGTACGAACTCGACCAACGTCTCCGGCATATCGAGGGGGCGATAGTCGAGACCAAGGGGGTCTCGGTGTCCATCCACTACCGTCTGGTCGCCGAGCAGGAGCGGCCCGCGGTCCGCAAGATCGTTGGTGAAGTAGCCCGGACGCTGCCGGGCTTCCGGCTCACCAGCGGCAAACTCGTGCATGAGTTCGTGCCCGACTCCGATTGGAACAAGGGGCAGGCGGTGATGTGGCTCATGCAGCGGCTGCGGCTGAGCCGGAGGGCATCGTGCCCCGTCTGCATCGGGGACGACCGAACCGATGAAGACATGTTCGCGGCCGTGAAGGGCTGGGGTCTCGGCCTCGTGGTTGCCGACGTCCCCGGCGACACACACGCGGATTACGCCTTGGGCAACCATGAGGAGGTGGCCGCGTTCCTTGAGGAGTTCGTCACCGCTTCCAGTTACACATCACCTGGAGCGGGGTAGACTCCAAGAAGAACGGAAGGAGATGTTTACACATGGTGGAATTCGCCATCAAAGATTGCACGCTGGCCATCCTCGCCACAGGACGCCGGGCGCAAACGCTCCGCGAGTTGCGCGACGTCATACGCAACGTACATGTCGGATCGATATACCATCACTTTTGGGGAACGCTGCTGCGCCCTCAATTCAGCGATAGGGAGTACAACAACGACTTCGCCACCTGGTGTCGCCTGAGTCTTCACGACAACACGGCGGCGGAACGCTTGGCCGTGATCGACCCGGCCCACTTCTCCGATTTGGAGGATCTCCGCCAGGAACTCATCGAGGTCATCGACGAGAGGCTCGACGAGACCGAGGTGATGTTGTTCGCCCGCGCCGACCGGCAGTTCCACTTCGCCCGTTCGGTCATCGTGGTGTTCGACACCAACAAGCGGCTCACCGAACCGCACGAGCTCGTGGACGCTCTGCCCCTCATGTCGGTGGGCAGCATCTTCTACCACTTCGTCGATGCCCGGCGGAGGGAACCTCTCGGGCAAGATGACTTCCAAGCGTGGCTCGCAGGGATGGGACCCGACTATGAGGAGCTCCGTGAGTCGGTGGCGGCCATGGACCCGTACTTCGAGTCGCTCTTCGTGCTCCGCGACAGGCTCGCTCAGGTATTCGCCGGCTTCTTCGGACGCCCGGCGGCCGGCGATTCCAGCAGACCCCCTGAGGTGATCGCATGAACGCATCCCAGAGCGGTAACGACCTCCTCGAACGCTATGCCGAGCACGCAGGGCAGGACGCGGTAGAACAGCTGCGCCAGCTCGCCGAACCCCTTGGTGGGCTGAAAGTGGTGCATGTGAACTCCACGCGCAAGGGTGGCGGCGTTGCCGAGATCCTTGCCACTCATGTCCCCTTGATGCGGGCGGTGGGCATCGACGCCAGCTGGGAGGTGATCGAGGGCAGCGCTGACTTCTTCGCCTGCACCAAGTCTTTTCACAATGCCCTGCAGGGCAAGGCCGTCCAGATCCCGGACACCCTCCTCAGGGAGTACGAAGAGGTCAACGCCAGAAACGCCGAGCGACTGCGGCCCATCCTCGAAGAGGCCGACGTGGTGTTCATCCACGACCCGCAGCCCGCTCCGCTGCTGTCTCATTGCCCGAATCGCCAAGGCAAGTGGATATGGCGTTGCCACATCGACCTCAGCCATCCATACCGCCCGGTGTGGAAGTATCTGCGACGCTTTCTCTTGGAGTACGACGCCAGTGTCTTCTCGCTGGACGCTTTCGCCCAACCCATGCCGCACCCCGTGTTCCTCATCACTCCCAGCATCGACCCGCTGAGCGAGAAGAACCTGCCCATCGACCCCGAGACGCTCGGCAGGGTCCTCGAGGAGTTCAGCATCGATCCGACGAGGCCCATAGTGCTGCAGGTCTCTCGCTTCGACAGATTCAAGGATCCGGTGGGCGTCATAGAGGCCTACCGGCTGGCCAAAGACTTCGTCCCCGGTCTGCAGCTGGTGCTGGCCGGCGGGAGCGCGGACGACGACCCCGAGGGAGAGATGGTCCTGGCGGAGGTGCGCAAAGCCGCCGAAGACGATGCCGACATCCACGTGCTCTCCTCGGGCCACTACAGCGACCGTACCATCAACGCCCTCCAGTCGGCCGCGGACATAGTGATGCAGAAATCGTTGCGCGAAGGCTTCGGGCTCACCGTCACCGAGGCCATGTGGAAGGGCAAGCCGGTCATCGGCGGGAACACCGGGGGCATACGGCTTCAGCTCCTGAACCATCGCACCGGGTTCCTCGTCGACACCCCTGAGGGGGCGGCCATGCGCATCCGGTACCTGTTGTCGGAGCGCCACAGGATAGGCCAGATCGGCCAAGGCGCCCGCGAGTTGGTGCGCCAAAGCTTCCTGTCGACACGCCACCTGCGCGAGTACCTCACGCTGATTGTGGCTCTCCGCTACGGCACCGAGGATCGTATCGAGTTGTAGCGCCCGGCCGCTCAACAGAGTCCGTCGTTCCGACCAGGGAGGATCAGTGACCAGCGAGTCGACCAGAAGACTGATTGTCGTGTCCAACAGGCTCCCCTACATCTTGGAGAACCAGAACCGGCAGATGTGGAGCCTCAAACCCGGCTCAGGCGGCCTGGTCACGGCTCTGCTCCCCGTCCTCCGCGACCGCGGAGGGATCTGGATCGGATGGTCGGGCACCACGGAACAGGTGCCGGGGATAACCGAGATCTTTCACAGTGCTTCTCGCGAGGCCGGATACTCTCTCGAACCGGTGCATCTCTCCAAGGAGGAGATGGACGGCTACTACCACGGCTATTCCAACGAGACTCTCTGGCCGCTCTTTCACGATCTACAATCGCAATGCAGGTTCGATCCCGAGTACTGGCGCGCGTATATCAAGGTCAATCGCAGGTTCGCCGAAGCCCTTGCCGCCAACTGCCGCGCCGACGATTTCGTCTGGGTGCACGACTACCAACTCATGGACGTGGCCCATCACGTGCGCGAGATGGGCTGCCCCGTAGATCTGGCGTTCTTCCTGCACATCCCGTTCCCGGCGCCGGACATCTTCATGAAACTGCCCGAGCGATTGGCCATACTGGAATCGCTGCTTGCGTTCGACTTGGTGGGTTTTCAGACGCTGCGCGACCGGCGCAACTTCGTGCAGTGCGTACGGACGCTCATCAAAAACACCCGCGTGCAGGCCGACGGCCACCTGCACGTGGTGAAGCTCGAAGACCGCGAGATGCGCGTGGGCAACTTCCCCATCGGGATCGACGCCGAGTCGTTTGCCACGAAGGCAGGGACATCAGAGGTCGACCAGCAGATAGCAGCCATCAGGTCCATGCACCCCGAGTGCCAGATCGTCTTGGGCCTCGACAGACTCGACTACACCAAAGGCATCCCCGAACGTCTGCACGCGTTCGCCGATCTGCTCGAGCGCTTCCCCGAGGTGAGAGGGCGCATCCATCTCTTCCAGGTAGTCATCCCCAGCCGGGAAGGCATCATGAAGTACGACCAGCTCAAGCTGGACATCGACCGCCTGGTGGGGCAGATCAACGGACGCTACAGCGAGCTGGGCTGGGTGCCGGTGCACTACTTCTTCCGCAGCCTCGAACAGACCGAGCTCCTCGCCCTCTACCGAGCCGCGAACATAGCCCTGATAACGCCGCTCAAGGATGGGATGAACTTGGTGGCCAAGGAGTTCTGTGCCTGCGCACTCGAGGAACACTCGGTGCTGATCTTGAGTCAGTTCGCCGGCGCGGCGGCGCAGCTGGGCCAAGGAGCTCTGGTAGTGAATCCTTATGACGTCGAGCAGACCGCCGACGCTATCTACAATGCCTTCCGCATGGCTGCCGGAGAGCGCCGCTTCCGGATGAGACGGCTACGCCGCAACGTGCGCAGGCAGAACGTGTTCTGGTGGGTGGATTCGTTTATGCGCGCCGCTATCGACAAGGAGTTACGGGACTTCCCCGTACTCGAGGAGTACATACCAGAGCACCACGACATGCGCTAGCAGATGCCAGCACGCACCTTCGCGAACAAGCTCAGCAGCCGGGGTTACTCGCCCGGTCCGTCCGTTGCTCCCTCTTGCTCCTCGAGAGCCTTGAGGATGTCCCCCAGCTCGGCCACCCGCCCGCTCAGGGCGGAGAGTTCCGTCGTCAGCCGCTCAGCGGCCTGCGAGACTTTTGAGCCGGCGGCTTCGCTCAGCTCGTCCTCCTGGATGAGCTCCTCGATCTCGTCCAGGTAGAAGAAGGCTTCGTCGAGTTTGAGCTTGGCTTTGTCCAGGTTGCTGATTATGCGTTCCAATCCATCCCCCTTGGTGCCGTCCCGTCGTATATTACATGTGGTCGCCCCTTTTGCCACGCCCGAACGCCCAGGTCCGAGCAGAGGAGAACGCTCATGTCCGAAGTAGTCTCGCGCACGTTCAAACTTGAAACGCCCCGCGGGGCCGCCGTCACAGTCAAGACCGATATCCCCTCCGCAGGGGCAGGCGACACGCCGTTCCTGATACTGGCCCACGGCGCCAACAACGATCTGGATTTTCCCTTGCTCGCTCATCTTGCGCTCCATCTGGCAGGGAGCAAGACCGCCTCCGTGGTGCGTTTCAACTTCCCCTACGTCGAACGGGGCGTCACGTCCCCCGACCCCCGGCCGGTACTCGAAGAGACCTTCGCCAAGGTCTATCAGCACGTGACAGATGAGTTGGCCTCGCCTGGGGCCCCGGTCCTCGTAGGCGGGAAATCGCTCGGGGGGCGGACCGCCGCGGAGCTGGTCTCGCGGCGGGTGGAGGGCGCCGGTGTCGCCGCCGCGGGCCTGATACTGCTCGGCTACCCACTGCACGCCATGGGCCGAGAAGACCACCTCTGGGTCGAACCGCTGAGGCACGTCGACATACCCAGCCTCTTCTTCGCCGGGGCCCGCGACCCCCTCTGCAACCCAGACCTCCTGCGCCCCATAGTCGCCCGTCTGGACCTCCCGGGGACGGTGCACGTCATCGAGGGCGGCGATCACTCACTGCATCTGCGCAAGACTTCGCGCCGCCGGCCGGAAGACAGCTATCCGGAGGTCGCCGACCGGGTGACCGGGTTCATCCGGGAGACGACGCGGCAGTAGCAGGGTAGCCGCCGCAGGTGGCTGCGCCACCAGGACGGCACGGCGAAGACGTCAGGCGGCGACGGCGCTACGGCGACGGCGCTGCCGGTTCGACGATGTACGCGGGAGCCTTCTCGGAGCCCATCCGCGCCACGGTGCAACCGGCGAAGACCAGCATAAAACCCGCTATGGTGCGCAGAGTGAGGCTGTCGTACCCCACGATGATCGACACCAGGAGCGCGAACACCGATTCCAGACTCATCAGCACCCCCGCCAGTGTGGGTGGGGTATGCCGCTGCCCCAGAGCCATGAAAACGTATGCCACCGGACCTCCCAGGACCCCGGTCCAGAGAACCGCACCGGTCGCCTCCCAGCCGGGGAACAGGGCAGGTCGCTCGAAGATGAAGGCGAATGCGAGCGATAGGACGGCTACGACCGTCAGCTGCAGATGAACAAAGGCTATGACGCTTATGCGACTGGTGGCGTAGGCCACCGCCAGGATGTGGACCGCCCAGAAGAAGGTCCCGGCCAGAGTCCATATCTCGCCCCACCCGAAACCAAGATCTCCGTAGACGGACAGAATGGCGAGCCCACCTACCACTATCAAGACCCCAACGCCCACGAGCGGTGAGGGCCACCGACCAGTGGCCACTCCGAGCATGAGCGGAACCAAGATCACATACAGATTAGTGAGAAAGCCGGACAACCCTGGGGATATCGTCTCCAGACCGAGAGTCTGACAGGCGAACCCGAAAAAGAGCAGGACTCCCACCCCGAGCGCGACAAGCCACTCACGCCCACCCAGTCGCCGTAGGCGGCTCAGGCTGAAGGGCGCCAAGAGGAGCGAGCCGACCAGAAAGCGCAGTCCCAAGAAGTAGAGAGGCGAGGTGTGCTCCAGAGCCAGCTTGACGAGGACGAAGTTCGCTCCCCAGATGACGCCCGCCATCGCCAGCGCGATCTCGGCACCGAGGCGCACGCGGCCGCTGCCGGCCGGCGCCCACGAGCGCAGCCATATCCGTACGTCAGAAAATCCGTTTCTTGCAGCGCTTGGCACGACAGGACTCCAGAATCGAAAGGGCTCCGATCATTGGCGGACGCTGAACACGCCGCCGGGCGAGATAACCAAGAAAATAGCATAGCCAACTCCGTTGGGGGAGGAGTCGGCTATGCTGCGGGAAAGCTGCTCAGCTCTGCCACGATCAGGGAGGGGGGGTTCCCTTGATTGTGGTTTCTCAGTGCTCAGCCATACGTAGTCTAGAACAGGCTACTCCATAATGCAAATATATTGTTTCTATATACCTTATGTGATATTTTTATTGAACCGATGGAACTGATTCAACTGAGATATTTTGTCACCATCGCCGAAACCATGAGCTTCACCAATGCGGCACGGGTGCTCCACGTCTCGCAGCCCGCCCTTAGCTACCAGATGAAACGGCTCGAAGACGAGCTCGGCACACAACTCTTCGACCGCAGAAGTCGCAAGATCGCGCTTACGCCAGACGGCGATGTCTTCCTCCCTCTGGCCCAGACCATCTTACTCCGAGCCGACGAGGCAGTGCGGATACTCGAAGAACACCTTGGCGTCGAAGTGGGCGACATCCGCATAGGGTGTAATCCTTCGGTCTCCATCTATCTGGTGCCTAGGGTCCTCACTCAGTTCCGCCGGGACTATCCACGCGTCAGGGTCGAAGTCGTTGAAGGCGGCGATGGGGACCTCCAAGAGCTCGTCCAACGAGGCGCCGTCGAGTTTGCCATCGTGACGGCCCCCGGTGCTCCTCAGACCTTGGATGTGATCCCTCTGGGAAGCGAGCGGCTCTTTGTGATAGTCCCGGGGAATCACCGTTTCGCCGACCGCTCGTCTCTCGATCTAGCCGCCCTCGCAAACGATGATTTCGTGCTGGCCTCGAACATGTTCAACGTCACCACCCAGACCATCGACGCATGCAGGCGCGCCGGATTCGAGCCCAGAGTGGCCTACCGTGCCTCCTCCATAGAGGCGGTGAAGAGTCTGGTGCGACACGGTCTGGGAGTGTCGATCAGTCCCCAGATCTCCTTGGGGGGTGCAGCCGGAGAGGGCCTCTGCATCATAGAGGTCGGGGAGGGCTTGGGCCGCGAGCTGAACCTCATCGTGGGCAAAGATCGCTCGATCACGCGGGCTGCGAGCGCCCTCATGGCGCTGATGCGCACCTCCCTCACCACCTATCTGCGACAGCCTGTGACGGCGGACGCCACCGTGACGGCGGGAGCCGCCCCGAAGAATGGCGCCGGCGAGGATGTCGACGAGTAGGTCTTGAAGTGAGACGGGGCGCAGCCCCGGCCGCCGGCCGGGGCTGCGCCCCGCATACGTCTTCCTCACCCCCGCCGGGCGGACGGCCTATTCCAGCTTGCCGCTCTTGCCCAGCCAGGGCATCATGCCTCGAAGCTCCCGCCCCACGATCTCGATCTCGTGCTCGGACTCCTCGCGCTTGATGGCGTTGTAGACCGGGCGTCCGGCCATGTTCTCGAGGATCCACTCACGGGCGAACTCGCCGGTCTGGATCTCTTCCAGGATGTACTGCATCTCCTCACGGACCTCGTCACTGATGACCCGCTTGCCGCGGGTCATGTCGCCGTACTCAGCCGTGTCGGAGATCGAGTAGCGCATGCCGCTGATGCCGTGCTCGTGGATGAGGTCAACGATCAGCTTCAGCTCGTGCAGGCACTCGAAATACGCCACTTCCGGCTGATATCCGGCGTCGACCAAAGTCTCGAAACCGGCGCGGATGAGCTCGCTGCACCCGCCGCAGAGCACGGCCTGTTCGCCGAACAGGTCGGTCTCGGTCTCTTCTTTGAAGGTGGTCTCGATGACGCCGGCGCGCAGCGCGCCGATGCCCTTCGCGTACGCGAGGGCGCGATCGCGGGCCTGGCCGGTGGCGTCTTGGTAGACGGCCAGCAGCGCCGGCACTCCCCCGCCCTCGGTGTAGACGCGGCGCACCAGATGACCCGGCCCCTTGGGCGCGATCATGGTGACGTCGACGTTGGCCGGCGGGATGATCTGGCTGTAATGGATGTTGAAGCCGTGGGCGAACATGAGCATGTCGCCCTCTTTGAGATTGTCGCGGACGGCGGTCTCGTAGACCACCTTCTGGGTCTGGTCGGGCACCACCATCATGATGACGTCGGCGACAGCTGCCGCCGCATTCGCGGTCATGACCTCAAAACCGGCCGCCGCGGCCCGCTCCCACGCTGCGGTGCCGGGCGCTTCGGCCACCACCACTTTGACCCCGCTGTCCCTCAGATTCTGCGAGTGTGCATGCCCCTGGCTGCCGAAGCCAATGACGGCTACGGTCTTCCCATCGAGAAGACCCAGATCCGCATCTTTGTCGTACAACATCTCTGCTTCATACCTCCTGTTTCGGTGCCACGGGCACGGTAACACACTGGTATCCCGGCCGCCGCGGCGGCCGGAACCGCTGCTGCTTGCTAGGTAGCCTTCTTTCCGCGACTCATGGCCATGCGCCCTGTGCGCATGAGCTCCACCACGCCGAACGGTTTGAGTAGCTCCATGAGAGCGCCCACTTTGTCGCGGGTGCCGGTCATCTCGATGATGAGGACCTCGGCACTCACGTCGACGATCTTGGCCCGGAAGATCTCGACGATCTGCATGATGCCCGAGCGAGACTGCGCGTCTGCCTTGACCTTTATCATGAGGAGCTCACGCTCCACGCTGTTCTTAGGGTCGAGATCGGTGATCTTGATGACGTTGATGAGCTTGTGCAGCTGCTTGCTGACCTGTTCGACCGGCTGGTCTTGCTCGTCCACCGTGATGGTCATGCGCGACACCTTCGCGTCCTCGGTCTCGGCCACCACCAGACTGTCGATGTTGAAGCCGCGCCGCGCAAAGAGCCCGGCGACCCGGACCAGGACACCAGGCTTGTTCTCCACGAGGACTGAGAGAGTGTGTTTCATGGTTCACGCTCCATCATGTCGTGCACCGTCCCCCCGGCCGGGATCATGGGAAAGACGTTGGCCTCCCGCTTCACCCGGATGTCGATGACGGCGGGTGCATCGGTCGCGAACGCGCTCCGCAAGACCTCTTCCAGTTCCTCCGGACGCGTGGCCCGGTAGCCTTCGGCGCCGTATGCCTCGGCCAGCTTGACGAAGTCCGGCTGGCACTCGATGCAAGTGTGGCTGTAGTGCTTGCTCCAGAAAAGCTCCTGCCACTGGCGCACCATGCCCAGATACTGGTTGTTGATGATACAGACCTTCACCGGGAGATGATGCTGCACAGCCGTGGCGAGCTCCTGCAGAGTCATCTGGAACGAACCGTCGCCGGCGATGTCAATGACCAGTGACTCAGGGCAGGCCACCTGCGCGCCGATGGCTGCGGGGAATCCGAATCCCATGGTGCCCAACCCGGCCGAGGTGATGAACCTCCGGGGGAGCCTGGTGAGGTAGTGCTGAGCCGCCCACATCTGATGCTGGCCGACCTCCGTGCACACCAAGGCCTCGCCGCCGGTCACCTCCCAGATCTTACGGATGGCGGCCTCGGGCATGATCTCCCCGTCGTCGCACTCCCGGACCACGAGCGGATGATTGCGCTTCCACGCCTCCACCTGCTTCATCCACGGAACATGTCGCTCTGGAGATAGATCAAGCTTCTTCACCTCCGCCACCAAGGTGCCAAGCACGGTCTTCGCATCGCCCACGATGGGCACGTCGACGGTGACGTTCTTGGAGATCTCAGCCGGGTCCAGGTCCACATGGATGAACTTGGCTTCGGGCGCGAAGGCGGCAATATTGCCCGTGACCCGGTCGTCGAACCGGACGCCGACCGCAACGACGAGGTCGGCCTGGCTCATCACGTAATTTGCGTACTGGGTGCCATGCATGCCCAGCATGCCCATGGCAAGGTTGTGGTCCTCGGGGAAGCAGCCCTTGCCGGTAAGGGTGGTGGTCACCGGGATATGACCGTAGAAGGCCAGCTCCCGCAGCTCGTCGGATGCGCCGGCGATGATGATGCCGCCCCCGGCATAGATGACGGGTCGCTCCGCCGCCGCGATGAGCCGGGCCGCCTCTTTGATCTGCTTGGGATGTCCCTTGAGGTTGGGCTTGTAGCCGGGGAGATGCAGAGAAGGCAGCACCTCCGGGTCGTAGTCCATGTCTTCCTTGGTGACGTCCACGGGCACGTCGATGACCACCGGGCCCGGCCGGCCCGTGCCGGCGATGTAGAACGCCTCGTGGATGATGCGCGGCAGAGCCTTCGCATCCTTGACGAGGTAGCTGTGCTTGACGATGGGCAGCGTGATGCCTGTGACGTCGGCCTCCTGGAATGAGTCGAGGCCGAGCAGATGCCGGCTCACTTGGCCGGTGATGGCGACGATAGGCACGCTGTCCATGTAGGCGTTGGCGATGGCCGTGACCAGGTTCGTCGCCCCGGGACCGGAGGTGGCCATACACACCCCCACCTTGCCCGAAGCCCTTGCGTAACCGTCGGCCGCATGGCCCGCGCCTTGCTCGTGGCGGACTAGGATGTGTCTGATGTCGTTTTCGTAGAGGGCGTCATAGAGGGGTAGGAGCACCCCGCCTGGAAACCCGAATATGGTGTCGACCCCTTCGCGCTTAAGCGCTTCGAGGATCACTGTTGATGCTTTCATAGTGCGCTCCAGTGCTGTTTTCACACGCGCTTGCAGAGACCGCCGGTCTCAGCGACCGGCCGCATACCGGGAAAAACAGAGAACGCCGCGAGCTAAGCTAGGAGCCGGCCGGTTCGCCGCCCATCACCGCTCCGGTGTCCGCCCCGGTCACGAAGGCTACGTAGCGGCGCAGCACGCCCGTGAGCTCTCGAGCCGGGGGCTGCCACGCCGTTCTCCTTCGTGCGATCTCTTCTTCGGTGACTTCCAGCGTCAAAGACCGCTTCGGGATATCGATGCTGATGATATCCCCGTCCTCGACCAGAGCGATGGTTCCGCCGTCATAGGCCTCGGGAGCCACATGTCCGATACTGGCTCCCCGGCTGGCGCCGCTGAAGCGTCCGTCGGTGATGAGCGCCACGCTGTCGCCCAAACCTGCGCCGGCGATGGCCGACGTGGGAGTGAGCATTTCGGGCATACCGGGGGCGCCCTTGGGGCCCACGTAGCGGATCACAACCACGCAGCCCGGCTTGATCTTGCCACCCTCGATGGCTGCCATGAGGGTCGGCTCGTCGTCGAACACGAGGGCGGGACCCTGGTGGACCAACATCTCAGGTAGGACGGCCGACTCCTTCACCACAGCTCCCCGCTCGGCGAGGTTGCCGAACAGCATGGCCAGTCCGCCGGTCTTACCGTAGGGCCGATCGAGCGGTCTGATGATCTCGTCGTCGCGGATGACGGCCAATTCGCACTGCGCCGCCATGTCGACTCCGCCGACCGTCGGCACTGAGCCGTCGATGAGTTTTGCCTCATTCAGGCGCTTCATGACGCCCATCACGCCACCGGCGCGATAGAGATCTTCCATATGATTGGGCCCGGACGGCGAAAGCTTCACCAGATTGGGAGTGGCGTCCGCCACCTCGTTGATAGTCTCAAGCTCCACTGGAACCTTAGCTTCGTTGGCTATCGCCAAGACGTGCAGCACGGTGTTGGTGGAACAACCGAGCGCCGCGTCGACCGTCAGGGCGTTGTGCACGCTCGCAGGCGTGATGAACTGCCGTATGGTCGCCCTTTTGCGCGCAACCTCGACCGCGGCCGCTCCGCTCTGCCGCGCGAGTATCAGGCGGGCCGAGTAGGGAGCCGGGATGGTGGCGTCGCCCGGCAGCGAGATGCCCAACGCTTCCGCCACGCAACTCATCGAATTGGCCGTGAACAGTCCGGCGCACGAGCCGCACGTGGGGCACGCGCACTCCTCCAGCTCGTATAGCTCCTCGAGAGACATGTCGCCTTTGAAGTGGCGCCCCAGCCCCTCGAAGACCTGGCTCAAGCTGACCTTGGAGCCTTGGAAATCGCCGGCGAGCATCGGGCCGCCCGAGACCATGACCGTGGGGATGTCGAGACGAGCCGCCGCCATGATCATGCCGGGCACGATCTTGTCGCAGTTCGTGACGAGCACCAGGCCGTCCAACGCATGGGCCTTGGCCATGATCTCGACAGAATCGGCGATGTTCTCGCGCGAAACCAGGGAGTAGTTCATGCCCTCGTGGTTCATGGCGATGCCGTCGCACACACCGATGACGTTGAACTCAAGCGGCATGCCGCCCGCCTGATAGACCCCGAACTTGACCTGCTGGGCGAGGCTGTTCAGATGAGTGTGGCCCGGTATGAGCTCGTTGTAGGAGTTGGCGACACCGATGAGCGGCTTGTCCAGATCATCACGCGTGACTCCCAGCGCACGAAACAGTGAACGATGCGGCGCCCGCGCGGGACCGGCAAAGGTACTCTGGCTGCTGCTCTTCAAGACGGACTCCTCAAGGTCGAAGGCAATAGATATCCTAGTTTACTCGACATGCGGGGCGATTCAAGGCGCAGGGCATCGCGCCGTGGTACTCTCGATTGACATCTCAGGATCACAGCCGCGCGCAAAGGGTGTCGCGGCGCACAGACGGGGGTAGGGCCATGACAAACGAAGAACTCACGTCACTCCGGTCGACAGTCATCCCGCGCGGCGTGCCCGCGACGGCCCCCGTGTATGCAGCCCGAGCCCTGAACGCCACCATCACGGACGTGGAGGGTCGCGAATACATCGATTTCGCCGCCGGCATCGGCGTGATGAACGTAGGTCATTCCCACCCCAAGGTGGTAGCGGCCATCACCGAGCAGGCCCAGCTCTACTCGCACACCTGCTTCGGGCTCACCGGTTACGAGTCGTATCTGCGGCTCGCGGAGAAGCTCAACGAGCGGGCCCCGGGGTCGCCGCCCAAGCGCACCTTCTTTGTGAACTCAGGGGCCGAGGCAGTCGAGAACGCCATCAAGGTGGCCCGCTACGCCACCGGCCGCAAGTCCGTCATCGCCTTCGAAGACGCGTTCCACGGACGGACCTTCATGACCCTCAGCCTCACGTCTCAAGTGAGCCCTTACAAGGTCGGTTTCGGACCGTACGCGTCGGACGTCTACCGCATCCCGTACGCGTACTGCTACCGGTGCCCGCTGGCGCTCTCCCATCCCTCGTGCGGATGCGCGTGCGCGGAGCTTCTGGAGAACGCCTTCGAGAAACACGTGAACGCCGACGACGTGGCCGCCGTGATCGCCGAGCCCGTGCAGGGCGAGGGTGGTTTCATCGTGCCTCCGCCGGAGTACATGGGCAAGATCAAGGCGATCTGCGAAAAACGCGGCATCCTTCTCATCGCGGACGAGATCCAGACGGGGATGGGCCGCACGGGCAAGTGGTTCGCAATGGAGCACTGGGGAGTGGCCCCGGATATCATGGTGACGGCCAAAGCGCTGGGAGCGGGCCTTCCGATAGGAGGAATCACCGGGAGGCAGGACGTCATGGACAGCGTCCATCCGAGCGGCGTGGGAACCACCTTCGGCGGCAACCCCATCGCATGCCGCGCGGGCCTTGCCGTCTTCGACATCATCGAGAGCGAGGGTCTGCTCGAGCGGGCGACGGTCATCGGCGCACGCATCCTGGAGCGGTTCCGGGCTCTGCAGCGGCACTATCCGGTCATCGGTGACGTGCGCGGCATAGGCGCCATGGTCGCCATGGAGCTCGTGGACGATCCGGGCACCAAGAAGCCGGCGGGCGACTTTGCCAAGGCCTTCCGGGCCAAGCTCTACGAGAATGGTGTGGTGAACGTCGGCGCGGGTACATTCCACAACGTGGTGCGCTTCCTCGTGCCCCTCACCATCGAAGAGGACACGCTCGACCGGGGTCTGGACATCGTGGAGCAGACGCTGGCCGAGGTGAGCGCGGCCAAGGGGAAAGACTGAGACTGCGACATCCCTGACGGGGAGACGGCGCTCTTCAGGAGGTTGACATGGTCGACGCTAGGTCCATCCTCGTTGTCGATCTCACCGCCGGTTCGTCGCGCGTCGAACAGATCGACGGAGCCGGAACCCTGGGGCTTGGCGGCAAGGTGCTCGGCATCCGGCTGCTCGAAAGATACCTGGGCCCGGCGGTCGACCCCCTAGCCCCCGAGAACGTCATCGCTCTGACCCCCAGCTGCTTGGTGGCCTATGGCATGTCGGGCACCGATCGGTTCGGCGTGTTCACCAAGAGTCCCCTCACCGGCATCTGGCTCGAGACCTACAGCGGAGGCTCGTTCGCCAAGACCCTCTGCGAGACGGGCTGGGATGCGCTGGTGATCACCGGAGCAGCGCCCGCGCCCGTCCGCGTGCACATCGACCGCGAGGGGGCGCGGATGCTCCCGGCGGACGATCTCTGGGGCAAAGACACATTCGCCACGGAGGCAGAGCTTCTCGCGGGCTTGGGCAGAAGGTCTTCGGCGCTCACCATCGGGGTGGCCGGCGAGAAACTGGTGCGCGTGGCCTCGGTGATGCACGAGCAGGCCCACACCCTCGGCCGCGGCGGGCTCGGCGCCGTGTTCGGCAGCAAGATGCTGAAAGCCGTCACAGCCACGTCGCCTGGGCCCGCGAAGCCGCACGCTCAGGAGCAGTTCGTGGCGACCCGGCGTGAAGTCTCGGCGTTGGCCACCGACTCGCCCGTGGTGGCCGCCTACCGCAAGTATGGGACGCCCATCATGGTCTCGGTCTTGAACGAGGCGGGGACGTTCCCCACCGACTTCTTCCTGAAGGGAGCAGCTCCTCATCGGGCCACCCTGGAAGCCGAGCACTGGCCGGAATGGGCCACTGTCGAGCACCACACCTGCTCGCCGTGCCAGCTGCGCTGCCGCAAGCGCCTCATCCTCACTGAGGGCCCCGAGGCCGGGCGAGAGATCCACGGTCCCGAATACGAGACCCTGTACACGTTCGGCGGATCCTGCATGGTGGAGCACGCACGAGACGTTGCCAAGCTCAACGAGCGGTGCAACATGCTGGGCATCGACACCATCAGCGGCGGCAATCTGGCCGCCATAGCGATCAAGGCCAAGCAGCTGGGTGTGCTGGACGAAGGGCCGGAGCCCGGGGACGTCGAAGGCATCGCCGCCACGCTGGAGGCACTAGCCACACGGTCCACCTCGCTGGGAGAGACGCTTGCGCAGGGCATGGACGATGCACTCGCCGACCTCGGGATGAGCGACTGGTCCATCACCTCCAAGGGCCTGGACCCCGCGGGCTACGAGCCCCGGCGGCTCAAAGGCATGGCCCTGAGCTACGCTGTCAACGTCCGCGGCGCCTGCCACCTGCGGGCGACCTTCTACAAGGCCGAGCTCTCCGGCATCCTCGACGGACTGGACGACGACGCCTACGTCCAGACCTACATAGATTGGGAAGACCGCATGCTGCTCATGGACGGCCTCACCATGTGCCGCTTCTACAGAGATCTCATGACCTGGGACCGCATCGTCTCCTGCGTGTCGCAACTCAACGGCGCCCCCGTCACGAAGGAAGAGCTGGAGATACTCTCCGCCGAGACCATCACCCGCATCCGCCGGCTCAACATGACCTTCGGACTGACCCCTGCCGACGACACCGTGGCCGAGCGCTTCTTCCGCGACCCCACCGACAAGGCGCCGGCCCTGGACCGCGCCGAGCTGGAGAGGCGCGTGAGGATCTACTGGGTCAAACGCGGTTGGGGCGACGACGGGCGGCCTCCCGCCTGACCGGGCAGTGTCCCGCCCAGCCGGGCAGCGGCCCGCTTAGCTGCGCGACCCTCGGGCCACCAGCCCGGCGACCGCCTCGGCGATGGCTGCACCCATATCCTTGGTGCCGGCAGTGCCTCCGAGATCCTCGGTGACCCTTTCGCCCTTGCCTACGACCGCGCGCACGCCCTCGTGGAGGGCGTGCGCCGCCTCTGTCTCGCCCAGGTGCTTCAGCATCAGCACGGCCGACAGGATGAGCGCCGTGGGGTCGGCCTTGTTCTTGCCCGCGATGTCCGGGGCCGAGCCGTGCACGGGCTCGAAAATGGCTATGTCTTCGCCGATGTTGGCCCCCGGAGCCACACCCAGACCCCCCACCAGCCCGGCGCACAGATCGCTCAGGATGTCGCCGTACAGGTTGGGACAGAGAAGGACGTCGTACGACTCGGGTCTCTGCACCAACTGGACGCACATGTTGTCGACGATGCGGTCGTCGAACTCGATCTCGGGGTAGTCCGCGGCCACCAAGCGGCAGACGTCGAGAAAGAGCCCGTCGGACAGCTTCATGATGTTCGCCTTGTGGACGGCGGTGACCCTGCGCCGGCCCTCTCGCCGAGCGTAGTCGAAGGCGAAGCGCGCGATCCGTTCGCTGCCCCGCCTCGTGATGCGTTTGACGGATTCGGCCGTGTCGGGGTCGACCATACGCTCGATGCCCGCGTAGAGGTCCTCGGTGTTCTCACGCACGATGATGAGATCCACGCCCCCGTACCGCGAAGGGACGCCTGGCATATTCACGGCCGGGCGGAGATTCGCAAACAGATCGAGAGCCTTACGCAGTGCCACATTGACGCTTCTGAACCCCGAACCCACGGGAGTGGTGACCGGACCCTTGAGAGCCACCTTCGTGGCGCGGATGGAATCGATCACCGAATCGGGGAGCGGCGTACCACACGCATCGACCATGTGCGCCCCGGCCTCGACATCCTCCCACTCTATCCGGACCCCGGTCGCGGCCACAGCCTCCTTCGCCGCCGCCATGATCTCGGGGCCTATCCCGTCGCCGGGGACGCAGGTGACCCTGTGCTCGGTCATTCTGACCCCTTCGGCACGAACCACCGTCTACCCAGATAGGCCCCGGCGGGAGCCGCGGGGAAGTATCCCGGGTCTGGCTCATCGCCTTGAGCCGACAGCGAACCAAGAGGGTTGACGTGCCACTCGGTGAACAACGACACAACCTCAAAACCACCGGCGCCCTCTGCCAAGAGGCGGACTATCTCGCCCCGCAACCCGGTGCCCTCGAACCGCGGGTCGACCAAAGCATCGAACACCACCCGGTTCATCGCGTCCAACCGGCACGACCTGCCGAAGCCCACCAGCTCACCGTCGAGCCGGCAGGACACCCACTCCTCGGATGCGGCCAGAGCCCACTCCAACGTCACGGGGGCGCCGGGCTCCTGCCACCCGCAGCGGGCAAAGAACTCGGCCAGCGCTTCCGTCTCGATGGGACTGTTGCGTTCTACTTCAAACATAGTCCGGCGATGCTACCAGACCGGGCGGACAAGCAGGAGTCTCACCGGTCCAGATCGGCGGGAAGCAGTGGAGAGATGTCCTGGCCGGGCCGATAGAGCATGTCGCGGGCTTCCTGCCAAATCGCGGTCATGCGCTCCTCGTCGTCGGCCGTGAGCTCGATATCCGTGTCGGGCTGCGAACCCAGCAGCACGGGCAGCACGCGGAACTGCTCAGACGACTCCCCCGGGGTGACCTGTACATAGACCGGCAAATAGCTGAGCCCCGTCACGTAGGTGCGAAGACCTCTCTTCTCGATATGGATGTACGCCATGAGGCCGCTGTCTCTGTAGCGCTCACGCTGAGCCGAGAGGAAGTTCCCGAGTGAATAGGCCACGTACTTATCCTTCATCCTCCAGTTCTCGTACTCGAAGACATGCTCGATGGGCTGGACGACGTGGGGATGCGATCCCAGGATCACGTCCACCCCCCGCGAACGGATCTCTTCCGCCAACTCCACCTGGTTCTCGTTCGGTTGTCTCTCGTACTCGTCGCCCCAATGAAGCAGGGCTATGACCACGTCCGCCCCCCACATGCGGGCCAGAGCGGCATCTTGAGCCACTATGTCCACATCGAGCATGCTCACCGCGTAGTCCTCATGCCCTTCGGGCAGGCTCAAGCCGTTGAGCCACTCGGTGTAGTTGAGAAAGCCCACCTTGATACCCCGGATATCTACGACGAAAGGCCTTGACCGCTCTTTGGCCGAGCGGTAGGTCCCCACGCTCGCGAGGCCGATCGAGTCCAGGCGGTCGAGCGTGCCTACGAGACCTTCCCAACCCTGGTCGAGGGCGTGGTTGTTGGCCGTGGCGACGAGATCGATGCCCGTCATCTTGAGAGCGTAGCCAAGACTGAGCGGCGAGTTGAACACCGGGTAGCCCGTGTAGCCCGCCTCGGCGCCGGCCAGTCGTGTCTCCAAGTTGGCGACCGCGTAGTCCGCCTCGGCAAGGTACGAACGCGCGGGCGCCAGCACCGGCCGAAAGTCGTAGGACTCCGTCTGAGGGTCGTAGACCGAATCGAGGATCGCGTCATGCGGCATCACGTCCCCCACCGCCGCGATGGTGATCCTTGCGAAGGCCTCCGTCGTGCTGGTGGTAGAGGTGGTCGTGGTGACCGGCTGCGTGGATACTTCGGTGGTAGTGGTGGTGGTCTGGTCGGGTGGCAGGGTAGTCGGATACAACACGGTGGGCGGCACGGTGACGGTGGCTTGGGAGAGCTCGGTGGCGGCGGTCTGCCCGTCGTCGGCCGGCCAAAAGATCAGCGGCGAGCAGAAGAGGATGACCGCGAGAGCGGCCCCTACGAACTTGAGTGCGTTTCGCACGGCCATCACCTCGCCGGCCCAGCGGCCCTCCGCATATACTGTCCGCGAGCATCATTTTAGACCGCGCGACCGGCAACGACCATGTCGCCGGCGTACGACACTTACAGGGACTGGAAAGCCACGGCGTAGTATCATTATGGGTCGTATGCTCGTCATGCGCCTTGGAGGCAAGGCCGCGGTCTTGCGTCTGCGTATCTGTTGTCTTGAGAGGACGTGGTAATTACAAATGCTTGAATATCTCCTCTATCCAAAGACGGTTGCGGTGTTGGGGGCTTCCCGCACACCGGGCAAAGTCGGCTATGCCGTCGTGACCAATTTGATCGAGGGGGGGTTTGAAGGCGAGATCGTTCCGGTGAACCCATCCGGGGGCGAGCTCATGGGCCAGAAGTTCTATGCCAGTCTGGAGGAATACGGCCAGACGATCGACATGAGCGTCATCTGCGTGCCGACCGCGGCCGTCAAGGGAGCCGTCGTAAGCTCACTCAAGGCCAAGGCGAAAGCCGTGGTGGTCATCACAGCCGGCTTCAAGGAGGTCGACGAGGCGGGAGCCCGGCTCGAAAGGGAGATCGTCGATCTCTGCCGGTCCGCAGGGGCGCGTCTCATGGGCCCGAACTGCCTCGGCCTCATCAACACCAATCACAAGATGAACGCCACCTTCGCCAGCCATATGCCGTCCAAGGGGGTCATCTCGGTCCTTTCGCAGTCGGGCGCTCTCTGCACGGCCATCTTGGACTGGGCGGCGGCTCGAAAGCTCGGATTGGCCACCCTGCTCAGCATCGGCAACAAGGCCGACCTCAGCGAGACTGACCTGCTGGCCGCCTTCGCCGACGACGAGAACACGAAGGTCATCGTCGGGTATCTGGAGAGCATCGGCTCCGGAGACGAATTCATCAGAGTCGCCGAGTCGGTGGCAACCGTCAAACCGGTCGTCATACTCAAGGCCGGGACCACCTCGGCGGGATCGAAAGCGGCCTCGTCTCATACCGGGGCCCTTGCCGGCCAAGATATCGCGTATGGAGCGGCGTTCAAGCGGGCCGGCGTCATCCGCGCCGACACGTTCGAGGGCCTGTTCGACCTGGCTACCGCGCTCGCCATGCAGCCCCTACCCAAGGGCGACCGCGTGGCCATCATCACCAATGCCGGCGGCCCCGGCATCATGGCCGCCGACGCCGTGGAGAATGCGGGGATGCAGGTGGCGTCTCTACATCCGGAGATCGCCGACGAGCTGAGGGAAAAACTGCCTGCCGCCGCGAGTGTGGGCAACCCCATAGACGTCTTGGGCGACGCCGACCCCAGCCGGTACGCCATGGCGGTCGAGGCCGCCCAGGCCGATCCCACCATAGATGCCGTCATCGTCATCCTCACACCGCAGGCTATGACCAAGCCCACCGAGACGGCCATGGCGATAGCCGAGGCCGTCCAGGGGAAGAAGCCCGTGCTCGCCACGTTCATGGGCGGCGAGGACATCATGCCCGGCCGCGACCTGTTGGTCGCGCACAATCTCCCCGACTACCCCTCACCCGAGCGGGCCGTCGCGGCCCTCAAGGCCATGGTGGAGTACGCCTCCTGGAGACTCCGCCCGCCGCGCGTCGTGGCCCGCTTCCCGGTCAACCGGCGCAGAGTGGAGCGCATCATCTCCCGGCAACTCCGCACCGGCAGGTCCTACGTGGGCGAGGTCAAGGCCAAGGACATCTTGCGGGCCTACGACTTCATCGTCCCCGAGGGCCGGTTGGTCACCACGGTCGACGAAGCGACCGAGACGGCGCCCCGCCTCGGTTATCCGCTGGCGATGAAGATCGTCTCCCCCGACATCATCCACAAATCGGATATCGGGGGCGTCAAACTGAACCTCAACAGCCCCCAGGAGGTCGCCGACGCGTTTGAGCTCATGATGCTCCGCATCGGTCGCAAGGCCCCCGAGGCCTTTCTCGAAGGCGTATACCTCGAGCAGATGGTCCCCAAAGGTCGAGAGGTGATCCTCGGCATGACCCGCGACCCGCAGTTCGGCCCCATGCTGATGTTCGGTCTGGGGGGCATCTTCGTGGAAGTCATGAAAGACGTCACCTTCCACCTCGCGCCGATCACGCACGGTGAGGCCATGAGCATGCTCATGGGCACCCGCTCCTATAAGCTGCTGGAGGGTGTGCGAGGCGAGCAGGGAGTGAACCTCTCGGCCATCGGTGAGGCGTTGCAGCGCATCAGCCAGCTCGTCACCGACTTCCCGCAGATCGCCGAGCTCGACATCAACCCGTTCATCGTTGGCAAACCAGGAGAGGATTCGGTGGCGGCAGACGCGCGGATCCAGCTGAGTGAGGGAGGTGCCCTATGAGCGCCACGCCCAAGCTGGACTACGACAACGAATGGAGAAGCAAGTACGGGGACATGGTCATGACCGCCGACCAAGCGGTGGCCAAGATCAGACCCGGACAGCGGGTGTTCATAGGGAGTGGGGTCGGGCAACCTCTGCATCTGATACGAGCCCTGGTAGCCCGGCACTCCGACTTGGCCGATACTCAGGTCCTTTCGTCGCTCACTCTCGGTGATGCACCGTACGCTTTCAAGGAACTCGCCGACTACTTCTCGGTAAACACGTTCTTCGTGTCGGCCAACGTGAGAAACATGATCCAGGAGGGCTACGGAGACTACACCCCCCTGCCTTTCTCCGATATCCCGTCCCTCTTCTCCAGCGGCGAGATGCCCATCGACGTGGCGCTCATACAGGTCACTCCCCCGGACCAGCAGGGCCGGTGCAGCCTTGGCGTCTCGGTCGACATCGTGAAGTCGGCCACGGCCAACGCCGGTCTCGTCATAGCGCAGGTCAACCCCCAGATGCCCTGGACCCTGGGCGACAGCGCGGTGAGCGTGCTCGATCTCGATATCCTCGTACCCGTAGACGAACCGATGATAGAGACGCTCTACGCCGGCTTCATCGACGATGTCCAGACAGGCGCTTGGGCGTCGGATTCGTGGAACATCGCACAATCCATCGGAGAGCACATAGCTTCGCTGGTAGAAGACGGGTCCACCATCGAGGTGGGCATCGGACGCATCCCTCATGCGGTCGTCTCGCATCTGAAGGAAAAGAAAGACCTTGGCATCCATACCGAGATGATCACCGACGCGATCATCCCCCTGGTGGAGTCCGGCGTCATAACCGGCGCACAGAAGTCCATGGACCGGGGCAAGATCGTCACGAGTTTCGCCATGGGCACCAAGGCTCTGTACGACTACGTCGACAACAACCCGATGTTCTCGTTCAATCCGACCGAATACGTCAACGACCCGTTCGTCATCGGCCAGCAGAACAAGATGGTGGCCATCAATACCGCCCTCGAGGTCGATCTCACGGGCCAAGTCTGCTCCGACTCGCTCGGTACCAGCTTCTATTCGGGCATCGGCGGCCAGGCAGACTTCAACCAGGGCGCCGGACGGTCCGACGGAGGACGCGCCATCATCGCCCTCCCCTCCACCGCTGAGGGGGGCAAGATCTCTCGCATCGTGGCCACGCTCAAGCCCGGAGCTGGTGTGGTGACGACACGCGGAGCCGTTCACTACGTGGTGACCGAATACGGCGTGGCCTACCTGCATGGGAAAAGCGTGCAGGAACGAGCGATGGCTCTCATCACCATCGCACACCCGGATTTTCGTGACGAACTCCTCTCCAAGGCTGTAGAGAACAAGTGGGTACGCCCCGAAATGGCGGACGTCGAAGGCCGCTTCTTCGTCGGGCCCAAAGAGGTCCGTACGACCATGCTCCTCGACGACGGCACCCTCGTCGGCTTCCGGGCCATGAACCCCACCGACGAGCCCGGCACCCGCGATCTCTTCTACTCGCTCTCTCAGGAGGCCGTCTACTATCGCTACATGTCTCACATGAAGCGCATCCCCCGGAAGCAACTGCAGAACTACGTCTATATCGACCACCGCAACGACGTGGCCATCGTGGGCACGGTGCCCGAGGCCTACGGCGAAGAGATCATCGCCATCGGGCGGTACTACCTCGATCAGAAGACCAACCGGGCTGAGGTGGCCTTCGTGGTGCGCGACGACTGGCAGCAGAGAGGCATCGGGGGCTTCATCATGAGGCACCTGGCGAACATCGCGAAGCGCAACGGTATCGCCGGCTTCACCGCCGAGGTCATGCGCGACAACAAGCCCATGCAGGCCGTCATCAACCACAGCGGCATGAAGGTGACGTCGAAGTTGAACGAAGGGGTGTATCACTTCGAGATGGACTTCTGAGTGACCACGGGGCCAGGCAGGCTCCCTTCCAGCTGCGCACAAAAGCCTGTGCGACTCTTCCAGGGAACCTGCCTGGCCCCGTGGTGCCCCTCAGTTGAGGTCTTCTGTGACACCAACCTCACCGTGAGGGCGGCGCCTACTTGGCTTCGCTGGTGGCGCCTACCTGGGCTTCGCCTGGTGGCGCCTCTTGGGGCTGCCGTACACGGGCTTCGCTCTATGACACCAACCTCATTGTGAGGGCGACGCCTACCTGGGCTTCGCTTGGTGGCGTCGATGTTTTTGGCTGCCGTACACGGGCTTCGCTCTGTGACACCAACCTCACCGTGAGGGCGGCGCCTACCTGGGCTTCGCTTGGTGGCGCCTACCTGGGCTGCGCCTGGTGGCGCCCCTCTTGGCTGCCGTACCGCGCTATCAAACCGCGCATCGTCTCGGCCGTTCGAGCGGCCAGATCGGCCGCGCTGTCGGCGCTCGCGGTGTCCGGGTAGAGCGGCTCACCCACCACGTAGCGCACCTTGCACGGTAGGGGCAGGTGGACCGCCAGGGAGTACGGCAGAGGCAGCGGGACGAGACCGATCACTAAGGGGTCGCCGTACTCGCTGTATGCCGGTCCCAGCCTTAGGAGGCCTTGATACAGCAGTCTGCCGAGCCGGCGGCCGCTGGTGAGGAAGGCGAAGCCGTTATTCACGCCCACCCCTACCACTGGGATGACCGGCACACCGGCCGCAACGGCCACCTCCGCGAAACCGGTCCTACCCTCCCAGTCGATACGCTCATGCCCGAACCGGCTCCCCATGATCTCCCGCAACCCCCCGGGGTAGGTGAGCACCAGTCCGCCGCCGGCCAAGACGCGGGCCGCGTTCTCCCGGGTGCCGTCCAAGGCTCCGGCCGCAGCCCAGAGACGACGCACCACCGGCATCCCGAACCAGAGGTGGTCGGCCATGAGGCGTGCGACGCGTCCCCGCGTGCGCAGGATGAGGCCCATCAAGATGAAGCAATCGAAGTCGAGGCGCCCGTGGTTGCTCGCGATCACCGCGCCGCCCTCGGCCGGCAGCAGATCCGCTGATTCGATCCGCGCCCGGTGGTAGAGCCGCCGGGGATTCAGCAGGGTGAGAGCCCTCGCGGCGGATCGGTTGTCGATATCCGGCGCGGGTGCGATGCGTGCCCTACCCGAAGAGATCGCGACGCCGATGCCGTTGCACGGGCATGCGCTGCCGCACGGAATCGAGGTATTCCAGGTCCACGTTGGCCGCGATCGTGTCCACACGCTCTGAGCACTGAGCCACAACGGTCCCCCAGGGATCTATCACCATGCTGTGACCGTAGTTGGCGCGGCCCCGCGCGTAGGGGCCCCACTGCCCGCAGGCGGCCACATAGCAGCCGTTCTCTATGGCGCGGGCCCGCAGCACCGGCTCCCAGTGGCTGATGCCGGTGGGGATGGTGAAGGCGGCCGGCACGAGGAAGACCTGAGCCCCCTGATCGACGAGAGCCTGGAAAAGATGCGGGAAGCGCACGTCGTAGCAGATGGCGAGACCCATGGTGACGCCCTCGCAGTCGAAGGTGACCACCTCGCTGCCTGCTGCAAAGGAGTCTGACTCGCGGTACTCGAGGCCGTCGGGCGTCTTTGCGTCCCACAGGTGCATCTTGCTGTAGCGCGCCACTTGGGCTCCGCCCCGGTCGAAGACCACGCTGGTGTTGTAGACCTTGTCGCCGCGAAGCTCGGCCAGACTGCCGCAGTGCACGAAGATCCCGTGCTGACGGGCCTTGTCGCGCGCCCAGTCGGTGCTCGGCCCCGGGATGCGCTCGGCCGCGGCCGCATTCGCAGCGTCGAGACCGTGGAAGTTGAACATCTCCGGCAGCAGCACCAAGTCGGCGCCTTCGGAGGCCAGATGGTCGATGGCCTTCGACGCCGCCGCCAGATTCGCAGCCTTGTTGTGGCGCGAGTTGAGTTGAGCCAGACCGATTCTCACCAGTCGACGCCTATTCTTCCTCGATGTACTCCAGCGCCATGTGCCGGAGTAACTCGGCGTTCTGGCTACAGCGATCGGACATGTTCTCCAGGCGATCGATGATGGCTTTCAACTGATGGAAGGTCTTGAAATCGATGTCCATGTCGAACATGTTGCGATAGAGAGCCGCATAGATGTCGTCCGCCTGGCTCTCCAGCTTGTCCACCTTACCGGCCAGCTTGATGACCTGGCGCAGATCGGTGTTCATGGCGACCACGGCCTCGCGGAGCACTTTGACGGCCTCAAGATCTACGTTGGCCAGCTCGATCAGTCGTTCGTTCATCTCGGGAGGCAGCGTGAACCGGCGCATGGAGATGCGATCGGCAGCCCCAGACGCCAGGTTGGCGATGCTGTCTATGGACCCCACCAGTCGTGCGAGGTCGGCTCTGTGTATCGGGTACACACCCCCGAGCGACACGCGGTCGAGGATGGCTTCTTTGCTGTCGTCGGCTTTGCTCTCCAGACGGCCGAGGTTCTTTGCCGCCTTGGCCAACTCGTCGTAGCGATCGGCCGCGAACAACTCAACCACCAGCTGCAGCTTCTCGGCGATGACCACCATCTGATCGGCGAACTCGACGAGCCGTTTGAGCACCTGCTCCTCGCGCTCCTTGCTCATGGCTTCGATGGCGCCTTCAAGGGTGGTCTCGCCCCCGAGAGTCTGCCTGATCTTGTCGAGTCTCGACTTCGCCATGATGGCCCCTTAGTCCATAACCAGGTTGAGGAGGTAGTAGAAGATCGCGGCCATGCCTGCGCAGAACGGCAGGGTGACCACCCAGGCCAGCATGATAGCACGGAAGACTTTCCAGCTGACGTTGCCCAGCTTGCTGGCCAGACCCGTCCCGGTGATCGCGGAGGTGACCACGTGCGTGGTCGACACCGGCATCCCCAGCAGAGAGGCCACCTGGATGATTATTGCCCCTCCGGCCTCGGCACTGAACCCGTTGATGGGATGGAGCTTGGTGATCCTCTCGCCGAGCGTCCTGATGAGTCGGAACGACTTCACCGACAGGAACGTCCCGATAGCCATCGCCGCGGCGGCACTCAGGATCACCCAGATGGGGACCCCGTGCTCGTCCACGCTGACCCCTTCCTGCGCGGCAAGGAATATCACGATGATGCCCATCACCTTGGTGGCATCGTTGGAACCGTGGCTGAACGACACCCAGCTCGACGACAGTATCTGCATGTGTTTGTAGAAGCGATCGGCCCTCGCCATGCTCCATCGGGTCTTGGCGAAGAAGGCCCTGCTCAGGCGCATGACCAAGTATCCGGTGATGATCCCCAGGATCGGGGATACAAGGAGCGACGCAAAGACCAGGATCACCTTGTACCAGACGATGCCGCCGGGACCAAGGGCGGCTAAACCGGCTCCGAGCAGACCGCCCACGAGTGCGTGGGACGAGCTCATGGGCAGCGCCCATATCCACGTCAGGATCTCCCACACACAGGCCCCCAGCAGAGCCGCGATGACCAGATGAGCCGTGGCGTCACCCGACTGGATGATGCCGCCGATAGTCTTGGCCACGGCGACTCCCAGCGCAAGGGGGCCTATGAAGTTGAAGAATGCGGAAAGCCCGATGGCAAAACGCGGCTTGAGGGCGCCGGTGTAGATGACCGTGGAGACGGCGTTACAGCCGTCGTGAAAGCCGTTGAGAAGATCGAAGACGAGTGCGACCGCCACTACCGCTATGAGCTGGCCGATGCTGCCGCTCAAGCCTTGGACCTCTTATCCCGCCGGCTTTCCGTCCTTCTCATATCACTCGCCCTCGAGATATTCGAGGGCCATGTGACGCAGCAGTTCGGCGTCCTCGCAGCACCGGTCGGCCACGTTCTCCAGTCGGTCGATGATCGACCTGAGCTGATGAAACGTCTTGTAGTCGGTCTCGATATCGTACGTGCCCTGGAGCAACTCGGTGAAGATATCGTCCGCGCGGCTCTCTATCTTGTCCACATGCCTGGCCAGCATGATGGCCTCACGGAGATCGCTGCCCATGGCGACGACCGCGTCGCGAAGCGCCTTGACGGCCTCGAGGTCGGTATGGGCCAACTCCACCATCAGCTCGTTCATCTCTTCCGGCAGCGTGAACCTGCGCATCGAGATGCGATCGGCGGCCCCGGCGGCCAGATTGGCGATACTGTCCATGGAGGCCACCAGACGGGCCAGATCGGCCCTGTTCATGGGAAACATGCTACCGACGGCCAACCGGTCGAGGATGGCTTCTTTTGTATCGTCGGCCGAGCTCTCGAGTAGATCCAGCTCGTGGGCGGCCTCCGCCAGTTCATCGTAGGCGTCGCAGGCGAAGCGCTCCACCAGGTCGCTCATCTTCTCGACGATGATCACAACCTGGTCGGCAAACTCGGCCACGTGCCCGAGGATCTGTGACTCCCTATTGCTTCCCGCGACACCGGTTGCGGCATCGCTATCGGCCTTCCCGACCCCAGGCACGGCCCTCCGTCGCGACTTCGCCATCAGATCTCCCTTGCCATGTCAGAGCAAAGGGTGTGCGCGACGGTCCCGCGCGCACACCCCACATCTTGCCGTGACTGCCTCCGCTCCTCTACTCTTCTGTCGGTCCCACCAGTTCCCGGAGCTTGTCCTTCTCAGCCAGGAGCGCCTGAGCGACCGGCAGAAGCGCCGATCCGGCCTCGATGAGTGACGCATCATCGGGCATGGCATCCACTGCTGAACTCAAATCGGTCCAAGCCTTCTCAGCCGTGGCCACGTCGGCGCCCTCGACGGCCTTGGCCGCATCCACCACGGCCTGCCAATCGGCGGCAAGTCCGTCTTTCGCGCTTTTCAGCTCGGGCACGGTCGAGGTCATGGCCGCTTTTGTGAACTCATCGACCTTCACATCCACGACATCCAAGGCCGACCTGAGAGTCGCCTTCGCTTCTTCACCCGAACCGCAGCCGACGATGGTCAACGATGTCACCGTCAGCACAACCATGAGCGCAAACAACAACGCCTTTCTCACTCTCACCACACCCCTCCTTCGCATACATGTTTGCAGAGTCAATGGTACCGTCTCCGCCGGTCGAACGCACTATCTCTTGAACGGGGACCCCCACATGAATGGGGCCCCGGCCGCAACGCGGCCGGGGCCCCATATCGACTCAACGTCGAGGCTCTACTTGCAGAGCGCCTTGAGTTCCTCCACACGCTCGCCCTTTTTACGGGAGATCATGGTGAAGGCCCTGGCCACGTCGGCCGTGAGACCCTTGCCTTGCTCACCGGCGTCGGCGTAGAAACGAGCCATAGTCTCTTCCACGGCGATCGCCTTGGCCAGAGCGTCGGCCTTGGACACGCCGGCAGGGAGCGTCGCGTCTATGGCGTACAGTTCGGGTTCGAGGTTGAAGGCATAGCAGCCCTCGATACCATCGGTGATGACCCCGAAGTACGTCCTTTGAACGTTGGCGACATTCTTGTTGTTCGACTTGGCATATTCCTGGAGCTTCTCGGCACTCTCGGGAAAGAGCTTGGCCATCTCTTCACAGAGAGCAGCCGAGGCTTCCTCCATCTCGCGCACGAAGGATATACCTTCAGAACAGGTGTTTAACGCCATATAACAGTCAACTCCCTACTAGAACCAACGCTGGATGACGACCTTGGTATCCGTGAAGAACCGAATCGCATCCTTGCCTTGGGTGTGCAGCACGCCGAAGAACGAGTCCTTCAGACCACCGAACGGGAAGAACGCCATGGCAGCCGTGATACCGATGTTGATACCGACGTTGCCGCTCACCACGTTGTACTGGAAGTACCGGGCGTGCGCACCGTTCTGGGTGAAGATGGAATGGCCGTTGCCGAAGGGGTTCTCGTTGGTGATCCTGATGGCATCGTCGAGGGTCTTGGCCCGCATGATGCTCATGACGGGGCCGAAGATCTCCTCAGCACCGACACGGGACTTCGGGTCGACATTGGAGAAGACGGTCGGGCCGACAAAGCAGTCGTCCGGGTATCCGCCCAGGACGGTGAATTCGCGCCCGTCGAGCACCAGGTCGGCGCCTTCTTTGATACCGAGGTCGATGTACTTGAGGACGTTCTGCTTCTTGGAGACGTCGCGCAGCGGGCCCATCTGGATGGACTCATCCAGGCCGTAGCCGACCTTGATGCCCTTGGCCATGGCGACGACCTTGGCGACGAACTCATTGTAGAAGTCGTCGTCTTCGCCGACCACGACTGCGTTGGCGGCAGCCAGGCAGCGCTGTCCGGCGTTGCCGAAGAAGGAGGTCATCATGCCGGCGATCGTCTGGTCGACGGCGCAGTCGGGCATGATGGTCATGAAGTTCTTGGCGCCGGCTTGGGCGATGACCCGCTTGCCGCTCTTGCCGCAACCGGGATAGATGACGTCCTTGGCGACCGGCGTCGAACCGACGAAGGTGATGCCCTGGATGTCAGGATGCTCGAGCATGCCGCCGACCACGGTGCGGCCGCCATGTACGACGTTCCACACACCCGGGGGGAACCCGGCTTCTTCGGCGAGCTCAGCCAGGAACTGCTGGCTGTTCGGGACCTCGCTGGAGGGCTTCAGCACGACGGTGTTACCGGTGGCAACAGCGTAGGGGATGGACCACAGGGGGATCATCCAGGGGAAGTTGAACGGGCCGATGACCCCGAACACGCCCAGCGGCGTGGGGATGCAGTACTCGTCGATGCCGTGAGCCACGTCTTCGGAGACATAACCCTGCATGAGAGTCGGGATACCGCAGGCCACTTCGACGTTCTCGATACCGCGGCGGGACTCACCACGAGATTCGTCGATGCACTTGCCGTGCTCTTGAGTCTGGATGCGGCTGGCCTTCTCGAAGTTCTCCTCGAGGAGCTCCTTGAGGCGGAAAAGCATGCGCGTGCGAGCGAGAGGAGTAGTGCGGCGCCAGTCGTAGTAGGCGTCCTGAGCGGCCTTCACAGCCTGGTCGAGCTCATCGCGCGTGGAGATGGGTACCTTGGAGATGGTCTTCATGGTCGCCGGGTTGACGACGTCGACGATCTCGCCCTTGGACTCTACCCACTCGCCGTTGATGTAGTTCTTCAGTACCTTTACTTCTTTGATCGGTTCTTCGAGTAATGCCATTTGGTCTCTCCGTTCTTGGCTTTCTGCGGACCGTATACACCAACACCGCCCACCCTGTCGCTTACCGGTAGGCGGAGATTGTTGTCGCTCCTACGCTACATCGCGATCGCCCAAACGCTCCTCCATGATGTCGAGGTCACGCTCCGGCTCTTCTCGCTCGAGAATCGACGGTGGCGTGACCGACCCATACTCAGACACACATAAGTATAGAGGTATTTGCTCCAGAAGGGACATACTCGAACTGACCGGCCGTGCCGGTTCGCCCACGACTATGTCGATCGCGCCTCTTCCGTGACTGATGTCTAATGGTACGCCCGAACGGGGTCTCTAATCAACGGACATAGTGTCAAAAGACGCGCCAAACGCCGCAGATTCTGTTGGGTGACACCCTCCCGGACAACGGCCGGCGACCTAAAGGCTACGACGGTGTCCGTTTGAGCAACTCGAGCGCCACCACCAGACTCGAACGCCGGTACGTGGCGTTGAGGTCTCCCAGCATCCCCTGGAGCTGCTCGAGGCGATAGTACACACTCTGACGGCGCACCCCCAACATGCGGGCGGTCTCGGCGATGTTGAAATGGCTGACCAGAAGGGCCTCCAGGGTGGTCAGCAGCGTGCCCCTAGGCTTTCCCGGCAGCGCGAGCACCGGGCCCAGTTGTCCTTCTATGAATTGCGGACCGCGCCCCGTCTCCTGCAGAGCATCCACGAGGCTGTCGAGCCAATGCTCCCGCTCTGTGGGAGGGTGCGGTAGCAGGATACGTTCGTGCGCTTCCTTGGTGAGATCGGCGAAGCGCACCTCCTCGTGGAACACGATGAGCGGGAACTCCGTCAGCCTGGCGGTGCGGAGCATCTCCTCCGGGGCTTCTTGCAGCCACTGCACCAACTCCAGCACCAGGCCCTGGGCGCCGGCCTCGACCAGGGATCGTAGATACGCTTCTCGCGCCGCGGGGCTCACCCGAGCCAGTTCGAGACCGGTGCAGACGATCAGCTCACCCCCGGAAAGAAAACGCCAGGCGTCCATCACCTCCGAGACGTGCACCCACGTCACCGGCTCGTCCAGACGCGAGTCGCCCGAGAGCACTTCCGCCCCTTCGAAGGCCGGGAGCGCGAGGATCTCACGCAAGGTGGGGAGTGTCACGGAAGCCGCCTTGTCAGAGGAAACCGCCTACTCCGCAGGACGGTAACCCATCACCGCTTTGATCTCCACATACTCGTCGATGCCGAACCGGCCCCACTCGCGGCCGTTGCCCGACTTCTTGTAGCCGCCGAACGGTGCAGCCAGATCGGTACTGACCCCGTTCAGATGCACCATGCCGGTACGGAGCGCGCGCGCTACGCGGCGCGCCCGTTCGACATCGCGCGAGCTCACGTAGCCCGAAAGGCCGTATTCGCTGTCGTTGGCGATGGAGATAGCCTCCTCTTCGTCCCTGAACGGCAAGATCGACAGCACAGGACCGAAGATCTCTTCGCGGGCTATGCGCATGGTGTTGTTCACGTCGGCAAAGACGGTCGGCTTGACGTAGAAGCCGCGCTCCAAGCCGTCAGGACGCCCCGGGCCGCCCGCCACCAAGCGGGCGCCTTCGGCAAGACCCGCCTGGATGTAGCTCTGGACGGTCTCGTACTGCTTCTTCCCCGCCACCGGGCCCATGAAGACGTTGGGATCTTGCGGGTCGCCCACCAAGAGGCCGCCCGCCACCCGGGCCGCGATGGCCACCGCCTCTTCGTAGACCTTCAACGACACCAGCATCCGAGTGGGCGCGTTACAGCTCTGACCGGAGTTGCGCATGCACCCCCGTACTCCTCCCGCGATGACCTTCTCCAGATCGACATCGTCGAACACGATGTAGGCGGACTTACCCCCCAACTCCTGCGAGACCCGTTTGACGGTGGGTGCCGCGGCCTTGGCCACCGAAGCCCCGACCTCCGTGGAGCCGGTCACCGACACCATGTCGACAAGAGGATGGGCGGCCAGGACAGCGCCGAGGGACGACCCCGGGCCGTTGACCATGTTGAAGACCCCCGCCGGGATCTTCGCCTCCTGCACCGCCTCGGCCATCAGAAGGGAGGAAAGGGGTGAGTACTGGCTCGGCTTTAGGACCATGGTGCAGCCGGCCGCCAACGCGGGCGCCACCTTCACCATCACTTGGTTCATGGGCCAGTTCCACGGGGAGATGAGGGCACAAACGCCGATGGGCTCGCGGAACACCTGGGTGGTGCCCCACTCTTCCTCAAAGACATACTCCCGCAACACATCGAAGGCGGTCTGCAGGTGGCGTTCGCCGATCTTTGCCTGCACGCCCTCCGAAAAAGCCTTCGGGATGCCCACCTCAGTGGTCATGGCCGCGGCGATCTGAGGCAACCGTCGCGTGTAGGCTCCCAAGAGGTTCTCGAGGAGTTCCAGACGCTCCTCGCGCGTGGTCCGGCTGTAGCTCTCGAACGCGGAGCGAGCAGCCCAGACGGCCGCGTCTATGTCGGCCTCAGAGCCGGCCGCCACCTGCGCGACCTCCTCCTCGGTGGCCGGATTGACAACCGTTATCCAGCGGCCCGGATCGACCGGGTCGACCCACCGCCCATCGATGTAGAACTGCCCCTCATGACCCACGTGATCATCTCCTCGTGGCTTTACACATGGCGCACGCACGCGCACCTCGACGCTCATGCGCCGCCGCTGGTTACCCGCGACCCTCGAGCCCTGACCTCCCCGGGCTCAGCCGGCCTTCTGCATCTCCCGGAACGCGGCGATGAAGCGCATCGCGTAGTCATCACGGCCGAGGACGAGATCCGTCGAGAGGACGGCCAACTTCACCAGGGCCACATCCACGGTGGGACACGTGAGGCCAGCCTCGATGGCAAGCGCCAGATACGCGCCGGTGAGCACCGGGCGGTTCGGTAGGCCGTGCGAGATGTTGCTACATCCCTGAGTCTGGTTGACACCGAGCTCCTCTTTTACCCGCCTAGTGGCTTCCAGGGTACCGAGGCCGGCCTTCACGTTGGCGCCCAGCGACAAGGTGAGACAGTCGATGATGATGTCTTCCCGAGGGATCCCGATAGCCTCAGCCCGCTCCACGATACGGTGAGCGATCGCTACGCGCGTCTCGGCATCCGCGGGGATACCTTTCTCGTCCAGAGTGAGACCGATGACCGGGACTCCGTGCTGCTTCACCAGGGGCAGCACCTCGGCGAGCGAAGACTCCTCGCCGGTCACCGAGTTCACGATGGGCCTGCCGGGGCAGACCGCCAGCGCCGCGGTGAGGGCTTTGATCTTGCGGCTGTCGATGCAGATGGGCACGTCGACCACTTCTGCCACGGCCTGCACGGCGAGAGGCAGCATGGTTTCTTCGTCCACCCCGGTGGCTCCGACGTTCACGTCGAGGATATCGGCCCCCGCGGCCACCTGCGCGATGGCTTCTTCGCGGACCACACTCAGATCTCCGGCGCGCAGCGCTTCGGCCAGCCGCTTCTTGCCGGTGGGGTTGATGCGCTCTCCGATGAACACCGTGGGACGGCCACCTCCGATGATCACCTCGCGGGTCGCGCTTGCAGCACGGGTCTCCACTCTATGCCTCCTCAGTCGTGAGCAATGGGCAGTTGAACAGATGATCGAACCCGATCTCCTCCGACGGAGGGATCGCGATGATCTCGCTATCTCTTTCCCCTTTGAACAGCCGCTCAAGCAGCTGCACCGAACCCTGCACTATCCCATGCTCCAAACCAAGCTCGCTGGCTACATCCTGGCTCTGCGCAAGGCATTCGGATGTGTCGTAAGCACGGGTATCTATCAAATCGACGCATTCGTATCCCGAGAACATCGTCTTCCGCAGCTTGGCGGCGCGCTCCTCGCCAAAACGCTCGTTCCAGTCCATGAAAGCCTCAGTCAGCGAGCTCTCGTGGTTGAACCAGCCCCGGGTCAGGTAGTAGTGACGAGCATCCCTGGGGATCTCTTCGCGCACGCAGCCGTGATTGAGAAGCAGCGCGACGCAGTCATCCGCCCGAGGTATGACCATGGTCAGGTTGTCGGCGGAGAGACCGTTCAGGGCGTTTCCACAGAAACCGAAGGCGAAAAGCACCGTGTCGACAGGTCCGACTACCGTCTCGGAGCGACGCCCGGCGGCCGGACCCGGCCCCGGGCACACGGAGGGGATAGTCGCCGCCCGTCCCGTGCGGGCTCCCTCGTCTATCAGCCTGACTATCTCGCCGAGCACCTCGCGCAACCGTGTGGGCCTATCGTGCAATCCGCTCTCCACCCAGACGATCGGGGGACGATCGTCGGGATCAAGCGCCTGAAGCGCCAGACGGACTTCGTCCTCGATCATCTCGCAGGCCACGATCACCGACCCGGTCACCGACACTCCTCTCACTCCGCCAAAAGGGCAGACGGGCCTACGCCACCCCCACCGCTTCCTTGGCATAGGCCACCGCGGCCATGGCGTCATCCCCGTAGGCGTCGGCGCCGGTGTACTTGCGCACCGTGTCGTCCATCTGACCGCCGCCGAT
>ENA-UOUL01000280-UOUL01000280.1-bioreactor-metagenome-genome-assembly--contig:-NODE-280-length-89378-cov-8.790372_pt1 | contig 89378 bp, 78 predicted proteins | sample MGYA00249838_ERZ747220 | MGnify/ENA primary metagenome ERZ747220 (study PRJEB28778, sample SAMN05720191) | bioreactor metagenome | isolation source: Anaerobic biogas reactor | place: USA:Washington... | reverse complement strand
ACAGGCCTGCAGGATTCCTGTGTGACCCCTGCCTCCGTCACCCCTGCGCAAGCAGGGGTCCAGAAGCTACTGGATTCTTTCCTGCTTGCGCGGAAAGACGTTGGAAAACGCTGTTTCCTCAGGGCTTCTGCATTTTCTTCTGGCGAATCCGCTGACTTGCGGCAAATATAGAACAGTGGTTCTTCCGGCGAACTGACGGTTTCCATCTGGTTTTTGGTGCGATTGCCCTGCCCCGTCCCCGTGAAAGCCGTCCCGTATCCTGTGCTATACTTGAATTTCACGGATCTGCGGAAAGTGCAGCCTGCCCACCGGCCCGCAGGCAGGCTGTGGTTCGCCATGCCATGTTCCGGGGAGAGGGGGCGAGCGCATGCCCGAAGAGGAACTGCATGAGCCGCCGCGCGGCAAATGCACCGTGCTCCTGGTCGATGACCATCCCGTCCTGCGGCGCGGTCTCGCCGACCTCATCGAGAGTGAAACCGGCCTGGAAGTATGCGGGGGCTGTTCCGGCGCTTCGGAAGCGCTTCGTCTCGTGGAGTCATTGAACCCGGACCTGGTCATCGTAGACCTCTGGCTCAAAGAGGGCACGGGATTCGACCTCATCGAACAGCTCGCCGCGCGGGGTGCTTCCCCCAGGATCCTGGTATGTTCCGTTCACGACGAACTGTTGTTCGCCGAACGGTGCCTTCGGGCCGGCGCGTCAGGATATATTCAGAAAGAGGAGGCCACCGGAAAGCTCGTGCAGGCCATCCGGCAGGTCATGGAAGGCAGGGTCTACTTCAGCGAACACGTCTCCGAACGGATCATGAGCCAGCTGGTCAATAGCGCCGCGAGTGCCGGCGAGGCTTCCATCACCGAGCTGTCCAACCGGGAACTGCAGGTGTTCGAGCTCATCGGCCACGGCTACAGCACGAAAGACATCGCCGGGCAGCTTCACCTCAGCAGAAAAACCGTCGAAACCTACCGCGAGAAGATCAAGGGAAAACTCAACATCGCCAGCGGAAGCCAATTGGTGCAGCGCGCGGTCCAGTGGGTGCTCGAAGAAAACCGGTGAGGCCCTCCGCCGCTCAGGGGGGGCCGGGATCCGTCAGTTCGGGCTCCTGCGCCGCGTTTTCGATTTCGGCTTCGTCGAGCACGCCATCTGCGTTGGTGTCGGTCTGTTTGAACCACTCAGGCCCCATTTCGGGGAATCCGGCGCGGAGTTCCGCCTCGTCTACAAGCCGGTCGTTGTTCATATCCGCCAGCCAGATCATCTTCCCAATGGGAAAGGAGCGCCGCCGCGAGGTCTCGAACCGTTGCCGCCACAGCGCGGCCTGTTCGGGTGTCAGCTCCGCCGCGATGTCGTCGCGCAACTGGTCAAACAGGGCCTGCATTCGCGGCATGGTCTCGCGCCGGTAGGCCATGAACTGCGCATGGTGGTTGCGCAAGATGGCTCGAACCGCATCTTCCTTTTCAGGGGAGAGGTTCAAGTCTTCGCGCAGGAAGTCCATCACCGAAACGGGGTCCATGCGCGCCCCCTCGGGGAAACGGAAGCCGGCCGAAAGAAAACAGATGGCCGCCGCGGCCCCGCCTGCGGCCATGCCGCTCAGGAACGCCAGCGTGATCATGACGAATGCGCGCCACCAGAATGCCCGGCGTCCATCGTGTCCCTTGCCCGCGCTTGTGGTCATTTTGCCAGCTTCCTATAGGGTAAATGTCTGCGCCAGTGCGAACAGCGGTTCCAGAGGGTCCGTGGCCCCGAGCGAGAGGCGCACCGCCACGGCGCACATCGTTATCGACGCCGCGGCATATGCCGCCGTAAACACCAGCAACGGCGCATCCCTGTACGGCGGGGCCGGTTCCGTTCGGAGGCGATTCAGCACGGCATCGCGGACATCTCCGGCTTCGGTCTGTTCTTCCCGCGCCCGGCGGGCAAGCTCGTCCAGGGATTCCAGTGGCACGTTCATGGCGGTCACCTCTCTGCCTCAAGCGAATGGAGTGCCTTCTTCAGACGTGCTCGCGCCCGGTGCATCCGAACCCGTGTCAAGGTATGGCTCCATCCGAGTTGCCGGGCTATCTCAAGCGTATCGAGATCGTCAAAATAGTGCAATGTCAGGGCAAGACGGTCCTTTGGCGGAAGGCTTTCGAGCATGTGATACAGGCATTCCGCGGCATCGGAGGGCGCGGCATCCCGGGGACTCTCCAGCACCGCCTGAAGCGCGGGCGTCAAGGGCTCAAAGCGTTCCCGCTCGCGTTTGCGCTGCCGCCAGTAGCGGTAGCCTGTGCGCGTCGCAATGATGCGCAGCCAGTGGTCAAACGAACCCCGCTCCGCGTAACCCCGCAGGCTGCCGAACATCTCGACAAACACATCTTGCACCAGCTCATCCACGATCTGACGATCCCGCGAAAACCGCCACATCCATCGAAAGACCTCCGCCTGATACCGTTCAACAAGACGCGCACAGGCCGCCTCGTCGCCCTCAAGCGCAGCCCGGATATCGCGCCGGTCGGCGTCTCTCGAAGTCTCAGGCACGCGGGAAACTCCCCTGGTGTTATTCGCGGCTCGCAACTCACCAAATACTCGGACTTCCGGAGCTTGCCCGTCTCAGACTGCGCTCACCATGGACGGTGTCGGGCACGGCCCGGTTTGTTACAGTCCCGGGCCCGGGGCGCCCGGAGGTACGCAGAAACTCATCGCGCGGCCGGGGCGTAACAAACCCGATTCTCCGGCACACTATACAAGAAAGGTCAGTCCTGTTTGCGTGCCGCTGGATGCCATTCCACCGCCAGAATCATCCGCTCCGTTCGCAGAATCAGTCAAGAGGTAAGTCATGTACACCAGAACCTCCACAAGAATCGCACCGCCCGGCCACGCGGGCCGCTTTCTGACGGGGCCGTTGGGCTGCGGCGCGCTCCTGTTGGCGTTTGTTTGCGGGTGCGTTTCGTACCATCCTCAATGGACCCCCGATAATACCCGTCCGCCCAGGGTGGTTCCCGAGGCGCTCGAAAATGCGGCGAGCACGCCTGAGCCGGATGGCCCACGGCCCGCGGCCGGCGCCCCCGAGGGCGTGCCCGAGGACGGAGACGCGTCCGGGGCGGCCCCGTTGACGCTCGACGCCGCGTTGCGCACGGCCTTCCTCCGGAATCGGGAACTGGAGGTACGCGAGTATGCGCCGGAGATCATCCGCCAGGCCATCGCGGAGGCCCGGGCGGCGTTTGACCCCAGCATCTCGGTGACGGGGGAATACAGCGACCAGGACCGTCCCTCCATGGACGCCGGCGCAGGCAGCGGTTTCGGCATGGGTTCAGCCGCCGGTACGTCCGACAACGCCGTCATCCAGCAACTGGCAGACATCAGGGAGTTCCTTGAAGCGGCCGAGACGATCCGGGAAATCGTCCAGAGACCCGACATCGAAGTGAGCACGACGGAAGGGTTCGGCACGTCGGTGGAACTGGCCCAGCCGCTTCCTACCGGCACCACCCTGTCGCTTACGGGAAACTACCAGCGCACCGCGCTGCTCGGGTCCGGAACGGATTACACCGGCACCTGGAACATTGCCCTGACCCAGGCGCTGCTGCGCGGCTTCGGCCCCGACGTGAACCTGGTGGGCCTGCGCAAGGCGCGCAACAACGCCGCCATCGGCGATCTGGCGTTTCGCGACTATGCCCTGACCCTCGCCGAGGGAGTCGAAAACAGTTACTGGGATCTGGCCCTTGCCCGGGAAACGCTCCGGATTCGCCAGTTCTCGCTCCAGCTCGCCCAGGAGCAGCTCGCTCTCAACGAAGCGCACATTGAGGTCGGTAAACTGCCCGGGAGCGATCGTATTTCCGCCGAAGCCGAGGTCGCTTCACAGAAAGCCGCGCTCATCAGCGCGCAAGCTGACCTTCACAACAGCGCCATCGAGCTGTGGCGACTGATGAATCCCGAGAGCCAGGCCCCCGCGGACCTCAGCCTCATCCCGCTGCCTCTGCCCGATCTCGACGCCGTGTCGTGGTCACTCGACACCTCGCTCGCGCTGGCCTCTCAGTTCCGGCCCGACCTTGCGCAGGCCAGGCTGGACGTCGAAAACGGTACGCTGGATGTGGTCGAAACGAAGAATGGCCTGTTGCCCCGCCTGGACGCATTCGTCTCCTACGGGACCTACAGCACGGGCGCCACTCCCGGCGCGTGGAACGACCACCTCTATGAGGACACCTTCGATCAGGTGGCCGTCGGTCTAAACTTCAACATGACCCTCGGCAACCGGGCGGAAAAGGCGCGCCACCGCAGCGCCCTGTATGCCCGGGACCAGGCCGCTGCCGCCGTGCGGAATCTCGAGCAGCTGGTGGAGACGGACATCCGCAAGGCCCTCGTCGAACTTGACCGGCAGCGCGAGCAAATCACGGCGTCGCAGCAGGAAGTGGCTATGCGGGAAGAGGAACTGGCCGTCGAAACCGAGCAGTTCCGCCTGGGCCGCTCCACCAACTTCGACGTGATGCAGGTACGCCGCGATTACATTCAGGCCAGGGTCGACGAAGTTGCGGCGCGCGTGCACTACCTCCAGGCGCTGACAGCGCTCTTTGCCAGGGAAGGCACCCTGCTGACGCGGCGCGGAGTCGCGCTCGAAATCGAAGAGGAGAAGGAATCATGAAGAAGTGGGCAATCATCGCGGTTCTGGCGCTGCTGATCGCCGGTGGCGTGTTCGCGCTGCGATTACGCTCAGACGCGGCGGCCGCTTCGGCCAACACGGGCCCGGTGTATAACCCGGCCACCGTGACCCGGGGCGTCATCCGCGAGGAGGTCTCCTGCTCGGGCTACGTGGAATCCAATCGCGACATCGAAATCAAATGCAAGGCAAGCGGCACGATTGTCGAGTTGCCGTATGACATCAGCGACCGCGTGGAACAAGGCGCCCTGTTGCTCAAACTGGATCCCGTGGACGAGGATCGCAATGTGAAGCAGGCCGAGGTCCAGCTGGAGACCGCCGAAGCCAAGCTGGCCCAGGCGCGCCAGTCGCTGGCCGTGGCGGAAATGGAAATCGTGAATTCCCGCCAGGAAGCCCAGGCCGCGCTCGTGGCGGCCCAGGCCTCCGAGAAAGACCTGCGCGAAAAGGCAAAGCGGACGGCCGCGCTGCTCGAAAAGGAATACGCGAGCCCCGAGGAAGTCGTGAGCGCCGAAGCCTCCGCGGTGAAGGCGGAGAGCGAAACCCGCCGGGCCCGGGTCGGCCTCGACAAGATCGCCACCGAACAGGCCCGCCTCGAATTGACCCGACAGGACATCCGTCTGGCCGAGGCTGAGGTGCAGAAATACTCGATCGCGCTCGACGAGGCGCGTCAGCGGCTCAGCGAAACGCAGGTCTATGCGCCGATTTCGGGGGTCATCTCCGACCGCCTGGTTCAGATCGGCCAGATTATCGCGTCCCCCACCATGAACGTCAGCGGGGGCACCGCCCTGCTCACCCTGTCCGATCTCGCCCAGATTTTCGTGTCGGCATCGGTGGACGAAAGCGATATCGGCAAGGTCAAACCGGGCCAGGACGCCGTCGTCATGGTCGACGCCTTCCCCAATGAACGCCTTCACGGCCGCGTCGTCCGGGTGGCGACCCAGGGCGAGAACATCTCCAATGTCGTCACGTTTGCCGTCAAAATCGAGGTCCTGGACGAGGCAAAGAGCAAATTGCTGCCGGAAATGACCGCCGATGTCGAGATTCTCGTCGCGGAAAACAAGGACGCCTTGCTTGTGCCCGCGGAGGCCGTGCGCGGGCGGGGCACGGAGAAGACGGTCCTGACGCCTGCGCCCACGCCCGGCGCTCCGCCCGTACCCGTGGTCATCGAACTCGGTTTGACCAATGACACCCACGTGGAGGTCACGTCGGGGCTCGAGGAAGGCGACGCGATTCTGGTTGCACCGGATACCGGCGGGACGGCGTGGCAGCGTGAGGAGGGCGGCGGGCCGCCGCCGATGATGGGCATCGGCCGGGCCCTCGGCGGCAGACGCTAAGGCGGTACGATGAGGTACAGCACGCGCAGACAGCGCCGCACGGCGCTGCTTCTGCCCGAAAGGTGTGCTTGATGCAGAACGTCATTGAAACGACGAACCTGGTGAAGACATTCACACTGGGAGAGGCCGTTGTCCGCGCCCTCGACGGCGTATCGCTGGCGATCCAGCGCGGCGAGAAGGTGGCGATCACCGGTCCCTCGGGCAGCGGGAAGTCAACGCTGATGAACATCCTTGGCTGCCTCGGGCCGGCGGATTCCGGGGACTACGTGCTGGCCGGCGAATCGGTGGCGCGGCTGTCCGGCAACCGGCTCGCCGAGATCCGCAACCGCTACATCGGTTTTGTCTTCCAGACATTCAATCTGCTGCCGCGCCTGAGCGCCCTCGAGAATGTGGAACTGCCGCTCCTGTACGGCGGCGCGCGGGATGCCCGGGGCCGGGCGCAGAAAGCCCTCGAAACGGTCGGGCTGGGCAATCGCATCTACCACGAATCCAACCAGCTGTCGGGAGGGCAGCGGCAACGCGTCGCCATCGCGCGCGCCATTGCCACGGACCCCGCGATCCTCCTGGCGGACGAGCCCACCGGAAACCTGGATACGCGTACCGGCCAGGAGATCATGGCGCTGTTTGACGCCCTCCACGCGGAAGGCCGCACCGTCATCATGGTCACGCACGACCCGAATGTCGCCGCCCGGTGCCAGCGTCAAATCTATATCCGCGACGGACGGATCGCCGACCAGACCCGCGCCTCGGCGCAAGGGGACCAAGCATGCTATTCCTGACCACGCTCAAAGTGGCGCTGCGCAGCTTGCTCTCGAACAAACTGCGTTCCATCCTGTCGATGCTCGGCATCATCATCGGGGTTGGAGCGGTGATCGCCATGCTGGCCGTGGGCAGGGGCGCCCAGAACCAGGTACTTTCGCAGGTCACCGCCCTGGGCTCGAACCTGATCATGGTCATGCCCGGCCAGTTCAGGGCCGGCGGCGTACGCAGCGCCGCCGCCCAGACCCTCCTTCTCGACGATGCCCAGGCGGTCCTCGAGGAAATTCCCGAAGTGGTGCTGGCCTCCCCGGTGGCGCGCGGGAATGTCCAGTTCAAGTATTTCGGCGAAAACAAGCAGGCCTCCATCATGGGCGTTGCCACAACTTATCCCGCCATCCGCAATTTCAAGCTGGCGGACGGACGCATGTTCACCGAGGGCGAAATCGAGCGGCGCGCCAAAGTCGCCGTGCTGGGCGCCGATCTCGCCGTGGACCTCTATGGCGAGGACCCCGACCCCGTAGACACCGAAGTGCGGCTGAACGGCGTGGTGTTCGCCGTGGTCGGCGTGCTCGAACGCAAAGGCGCCCAGGGGCCCTTCAGCTTTGACGATCAGGCGCTCGTCCCCTACACCACGGCCATGAACCGCATTCTGGGCGCCGATTACATCAACGAGATCGACCTGCAGGTCGGAGACGGCGTGGACCTCGAATCCGTGCAAGCCCGGATCGAGCAGCTCTTGCGGCGCCGCCACAAGCTGCGCGACGACGAAGACAACGATTTTCACGTCGCCAACATGGCCGAAATGGTCGAAGCGGCGCAATCGGTTACGGGCGTTTTCACCCTGCTTCTGAGCGCGGTCGCGGCCATCTCGCTCGTGGTCGGCGGCATCGGCATCATGAACATCATGCTCGTCACGGTGACCGAACGCACACGCGAGATCGGCATCCGCAAGGCCATCGGCGCGAAAGACCGGGACATCCTGGTGCAGTTTCTGCTCGAGGCCATCGTGATGAGCACCCTCGGCGGGTTGATCGGCATCCTGGCCGGCGTCAGTACCGCCAAGGCCGGTACCATGGTCACCGGATTCCCTACCGTCGTCAGTTCGGTCAGCATCGCGCTGGCGCTGACCTTCTCCTTGAGCGTGGGCATCTTTTTCGGATTCTATCCCGCGCGCCGCGCCGCGGCGATGGATCCGGTGGAAGCCCTCAGCTACGAATAAGACGCCGCCCTTCGCCCGGACCCGGGCCGCCGCGGTAATTCTCTGCCCTGTTGCCTCAGGCAAAAAAGTATCCGAAAGACGGCTTGAACCGCCCCCGCCGGATCGCTACCATGATGGCGCAACTCCCCCTGCCCGAGGGTGGTCTACCCTTCCTGCCGGCGCCGGGGGTGCAGGACGTCCCGGCTGGTTCTCAGAATTTGGTGCACAGCACCTCAAGAAGGAGCACTTACATGGCAGAACGAGTCTTCAATTTCGCCGCTGGTCCCGCCGCATTGCCGTTGCCTGCCCTCGAAGAGGCCCGCGAGCATTTTCTGGTCTTGCCGGGAGCCGGGGCTTCGGTGATGGAGATCAGCCATCGCTCCAAGGAATTCACCGCCATCCTCGAGCAGGCGCAGGCGAATTTCCGCTCCCTGCTCAACATCCCCGACAACTACCGTGTGCTCTTTCTTCAGGGCGGCGCGTCCATGCAGTTCATCATGGCCCCCATGAACCTGCTCCAGCATTCCGGCAAGGCCGCCGATTACATCCTCTCCGGCTCGTGGGGCAACAAGGCCATCAAAGAGGCCAAACGCGTGGGTGACGTCCGCGTGGCCTGGGATGGCAAGCCCGAGAAGTACGTGCGCACCCCCGCGCAGAATGAGCTCGACCTGAATCCTGACGCCGCCTATGTCCACTTCACCTCAAATGAGACCATCGAGGGCGTGGAATTCTTCGACGAACCGGATACGGGCAGCGTACCGCTGATCTGCGACGCGTCGTCCGACATCCTCTCCCGCCCGCTCGACATCACTAAGTACGGGATTCTCTATGCCGGCGCCCAGAAGAACATCGGCCCGTCCGGCACGGCCGTCGTCATCATCAGCGACGAGGTCCTGGCCCGTGTGCCCGAGAACCTGCCCGCCATGCTCGATTACAAGAACATGGCCGAGAACAATTCGCTCTACAACACCCCGCCGACGTTCACCATCTACATGATCATGCTCGTGACCAAGTGGCTCATCGAGGAAATCGGCGGTCTCGACAACATGCATGCGATCAACCAGAAGAAGGCCAGGATGCTCTACGACGCCATCGACGCGAGCGGGGGCTTCTACCGGGGCCACGCGAGTCCCGAGTGCCGGTCCATCATGAACGTCACCTTCCGCCTGCCCAGCGAGGAACTCGAAGGCAAGTTCATCAAGGAAGCCGCGGCCAACGGTCTCGCTGCGTTGAAGGGCCACCGGTCGGTCGGCGGCTGCAGGGCCTCCATCTACAACGCGATGACCGTCGACGGCGTGACAGCGCTGCGCGACTTCATGAAAGACTTCATGGCCAGCAACGGGTAACCGGAACAATCCGTCCATTCGTCACGCGAGCGCGCGGCGGCCATCAGGCCCCGCGCGCTTGTTTCGTCGAGGGCCATCCGCCGGAACCGGAGAGCGGGAGGGGACTTCAGCCTCGCGGCGCCATGAAAAGCCCGCTGAAGGCCGCGTAGCAGCCGAGAATCCCCGCCACGAACAGCGCGTACCACAGTCCCACATTGCGGTACCAGGGCGAGCCCAGGTCCTTGAACGCCGTCAGGGTCCGCCAGTTGATGGTCACCTCGTCCGTGATCTTCTCCGGAGGCGGGGGCGGCGTGACCAGGCTCAGAAACACCAGCAATACGACGCAGAACCCCCAGTTGTACACCGAGCGCAACGTAAACGCGGTTCCGCTTTCAAGCCAGTACCTGAACACCACGAACTCCAGGAAAAAACCGAAGGCGATCCCCGCCGGGATGGTGATCGTTGCCGCGACCGGCGTCGCCCGTTTCCACAGGATGCCGATCAGAAACACGGCCGCGAATGGCGGTGCGAAGTAGGCGTAGAGGTTCTGGATGTAGTAAAACACCCCCTGCCCAAGCCATCCGATGAACGGTGCGATCGCCATTGCAAGCACCAGTACCGCCGCGCTGATCCACTTGCCCATTTTTACCAGCGTCTCCTCTGAAGCCGCCGGATTGATGAACTTGTGATGGATATCCAGCGTGATGATGGTCGATGTCGAGTTGAGCACGGAATCGATGGTCGATTGAATCGCCCCGAAAAGCGCCGCCAGCAGCAGGCCCCGCATGCCCGTGTGCAGCAGTCTCGCCACCAGCACGGCATAGGTCTGGTCCACCTGTTGCGCATCGGTGAGCCCGGGTTCCATGGCGAAATAAATCAATCCCGGAATTACCACGATCAGCGGCATGAAGATCTTCATGAAACCCGCGAAGAGGATGCCCATCCGCGCGTGCCAGTCGTTCTTTGCCGCGAATACGCGCTGAATCATGAACTGGTTGATGCAGTTGTACCAGATGCTCACCGACAGCCAGCTCAGCACGACGCCCTGCCACGGCACCAGCTTGTGTGACAACGGTTGAAAAACCTGCAGGCGGTTGTAGTGGTCCTGCCCGACAATCTCCTGCGCCGCCCCGTCAATGGCGGCTTTCCATGCGGCCCCATCGCCCAGGTTGCGCGCGATCATGGTGTCCCAGCCCGCCAGAAGGCCCTCGCCGTTACCCAGGTGCCGGAGTCCCAGGACCGTCACCAGGATGCCGCCGATGACCATGACGACCACCTGGAACACGTCGGTCCACGCGACCGACCGCAGGCCGCCGTAAATGGCGTAGCTCCCCGCCACCACGCCCATGCCCACGACGGCCAGCGCCAGCGTCGACACGTCCATCCCCGCGATGGCGACCGTGTCGGGCCATGCGAATACGGCTTTCAACCCTATCGCCGAGGCATACAGCACCGCCGCCAGAAACGCCGTGATGTTCGCCACCACCGTCAGCACGGCGAACAAGAGACGGCATGCGCTGTTGTATCGCCGTTCGAGAAACTCCGGCGCCGTAAACACCCGGCTGCTTAACAGAAAAGGGATGAAAAACCACACCAGTACCGAGAACGCGAAAATGTTGCCCCATTCCCACTGCGCCACACAGATGCCGTAGGTGTAAGCGGCCGCGATCATCCCGATGAAATGCTCGGTCGAAATGTTCGAGCCGATAAACGACGCCCCCACCACATACCACGGCAGGCTGCGCCCGGCCAGAAAATAGTCCTCCGAGGACCGCTTCTCCGTTTTCCCAACCGCGAATCCCAGCACCACAAGCACCACGAAATAGCCAACAATGACGAAAAGGTCGAGATTCGAGAGACCGGACATGCGCAAACCTTTCTGCGTGTCGCGTCTGCGGCGTCGCCGCTACCGTACCGTGAACCGACCCGGTGTTCCAACGAGCTTGTGCACGGCTTCCGCGAAAGCGAACTCACTCTGCGCGGCGGTTGCGTCGAGCGGCGCGTTCCCGTATCCGACCGCCTCAACAATCGTCACTGACGACGACGCAGCCAGCGCGGCGGCCTGCGCCACATCCGCCACCTTCAAAATGTTCGGTACACACAGCCACAACGGTTGCGGCTGGTCGTTCTCAATGAAAAACCGGTAACTCGCCAGCGGCCGCACCGCCTCGACCTCTTCAAACCCATCGCCCAGCGCCGCCGCGTACAGCGCCAGCACCGCGGACGGGCCCAGCCCCACACAGCGGAGCCGGTCCGCCGCGACATCGGAGCGCGTGGCGAGGTACCGCCCCGCCTGGAGCACGTCCCACACCCGCTGCGCGAACAAGGACCTTCCCAGATGAACTCCGTTGCTCACAATCTGGTTCTGCGGGTATTTCCCGATGGTTTCACCCATGCCCCGCGTGTCGAGCGCAAGTACGCACCAGCCCTCCTCGAGCAGCTTCTGCGCCCGCACGTCGCCCCGCACTTCCTGTTTGTCGCTTTCCCCCAGGAAGATCGCGGCCGGCGCTTGCCCTTCCGCCGTGGCCGAGCGCAACAGCAGCGCGGCCACCGTCATGCCCGGCTCGGTGGTTATCGCAAGCGTTTCGACACGGAGTCCGTTCCACTCAAACGTATCCAGCGTACGGGCCTCCGGGGCAACGTCGGCAGGCCGCCCCCCGAACACGTCCCAGAGGGCCTCGCGCATCGTGCCCGCCTGCTGCGTCCATCCCGCCTCGTCGGTGGGCGGGGTACTGCAGGCCGCCCGCAGCGCTTCCGCGCGCTTCCGGTTCAACGTGACTACCGTTTCCGAATCCGCCGGAATCTGGTTGCCGTCAAAACACAGCATATCGGGCGATTTCGGGTCTTCGACCTCGAAGGAATCTTCTTTGATGGGGCGGCCATCGCCCTGGCCAAGCAGCCATTTGCCCATCCATCCGTATCCCGCTTCCCGGAGCGGATCCGACCAGCCGTGCCCCAGGGGCACATCGATGTTCACCATCCGGTCCGCCGCCCCATACATCCGGTAAATGCGGCGCGCGCGTTCGCAGGTCCGCCGCACTCCGTCGATCGGGAATATCTTATCCTCGGCCCCGCTGCCCGATAGGAAGGGCCGCGGCGTGTTCAACGCGAGGATCTCGAATTCCTCCATGTGATTCAGAATGCCCGGAAGGTGGTTGCAGATGCAGTGATTGCCCCCGTCCCGAATCCAGTCCTCGTACGAGCAGACGAAACAGAACGAGGCCGCCGCGGCAAGCCGCTCCTCCAACGGCATGGTGTAAAACGTGTTTTCACCCCCGCCCGAATTGCCCGTGAGCCCCAGCCGCGCAGGATCGACGTCCGGACGCGTCAGCAGGTAATCCACCGCCCGTATCGTGTCCCATACGATCATGCCCTCGTTGGTCTCCCCGACCAGCAGCGAACCGTACCCCATGGTATGGTCAAATCCCGGCAGCTTGCGTTCCCCCTGGCCTATCGGGTCGTACCCCAGCACGATGCAGCCCATCCGGACTAACCCGATCTGCGCACGCATGTACAGGCCGTAGTTTTTGCCTTCCTCCATCGCATGCCCCGGCACCACGACCACGGCCGGCGCCGGAAACGACGCGTTCCGGGGTAGGTAAACGTTCGCCGTCACCAGGAAGTTCGGCCGGCTCTCGAACACCACATTCTCGACGACATAGTCCGCGCGCTCCGCCCGTCCCGTCACCCGCGTGTTCAACGGCGTCTTCTCCGGCATCGGGTCCAGCCCGAGCGCGTTCGCCAGCGCGCGTTTCAGGCCCGGCGCGCGCTCTTCCCACGCCGCCTGGTCTCTCGGGTCCTTGCGCAGCTGCGCCTGCGCGCAACACGCCTCAATCATGAACCGCAGCGCATCGGCCTCTTCCGGAACCTCGCCGCCGAACACCTCCCAGCGCCGGTCCGCCGCACTGGGATCCGCATTCCGGTCGTTCGTAAGCATCACCGCATCCGCCGATTCGAACCCGTCGTCCGCGTCCCTGATTTCCACGACTGCGTCTCCCGGTTGCAGATCGATTTCTCCGGCCTTTTCCCACATCCAGCGCCGCTCCTGGCCCGTGTGGGTCGTCTCCAGCGGCGTGCCGTTTACGTGCACTCGAAGCGCCCGCTTCGAATTCTCCGACGTGTAGGCCCGCACCCACACCGCATACCGGCCTGCCTCCACAATGGCCGCTTTGCCGGTCATCACGGTGTCCGCGACGTTCGGATTGGCGTTCGACGTGCAAAATCCCGTCCCCAGATAGCCCTGGATGTTTGTCTGCCGCCGCCACGGACCTTCGAAATCCTCTACCTGCAGCAGCACCTCCGCACTGAATGCCGCCGCCGACGCACACGCCATTGCCAGACAAAGAAACGCCGTTCTCCGGCCCCAATCCACAACCATTCTTCCCACTCCTGTTTTCGAGGCTCAACCAGACAAACCGCCGCTCATGGTAGCCTTTTCCCCCGCAGTGAGCAAAACGCCCGGCCGAAGGCGGCCCACCGATCCGGCTATCAGCCCCATGAGACCGATGGGAATAATGGGACCTATGAGACCTATAGGACCGATAAGCCCCATAAGACCTCTGCCCGCCTTCTCCACTTGAAAACCGCCCCCGAAAATCCGGATAATCAACCCACTACCGCCTTGAAGCGCCCGTCGGCGCATTTCTATAGACCCGGACACACGACGCAAGGATAGTTTTTGTTATGAGCGACCATGCATTCGAGCCGGTACCGTCCCAGTTCAATTTCTCCGAAGCCGAGAAAGACGTTATCCGGTTCTGGAAAGAACACCGCATTTACCAGAAAAGCCTGGAGGCGCGCATCGGGGCGCCCGAATTCGTGTTCTACGAAGGGCCGCCTACCGCCAACGGCATGCCCCATCCGGGCCATTGCCTCACCCGCACCATCAAGGACATCTTCCCCCGCTACAAGACCATGACCGGCCACTATTGCGAGCGCAAGGCCGGATGGGACACCCACGGCCTCCCGGTCGAGATCGAGGTCTGCAAGGAACTCGGCATCATCGACGGCGGCAAGGCGGCCATCGAGGAATATGGCGTCGAACGCTTCAACCGCACCTGCATCGAATCGGTCTTCCGTTATCAGCGCGAATGGGAGGAACTCACCGATCGCATCGGGTTCTGGGTCGACCTCGAACAGGCCTACGTGACCTATCACCAGAGCTACGTCGAAAGCGTCTGGTGGGCGCTGAAGCAGCTCTTCGACAAGGACCTCCTCTACCAGGGGCACAAGGTCGTCTGGTGGTGGGCCCAGGGCGGCACCGCGCTCTCGGCCGGCGAAGTCGGCGAAGGCTACCGCGACACCGACGACCCCGCCATCACCGTCCGCCTGCGCCTTCCCAAGGCCACCCGGAAAGCGCTGGGCCTCGACAACCCCAACGCCAGCCTGCTGATTTGGACCACCACCCCGTGGACCCTCTCGAGCAACTGCGCCGCGGCCGTCGGGCCGGATATCGAATACGCCGTCGTCAGCCATACCACGGATGCCGGGGAGGAACTCCTCATCCTGGCCCTGCCTCTCGTCGAACGGTACTTCGGCGAACACGCCAACGTCGTCAAGATATTCAAGGCCTCCAACCTCATCGGACTCAAATACGAGCCCCTCTTCAATTACGGAACGCCCACCACGGTCGACGGCAGCCGCGAGGCCGGCAAGTACTGGGAAGTCATCCCGGGCGATTTTGTGGATCTCGAAACCGGCACCGGCATCGTCCACGTCGCCCCCGCGTTCGGCGAGGACGACTACCGCGTCTGCCAGGAACAGGGCATCGGCTTTCTGTGCTACGTCAAGCCCGACGGCACCTTCGACGAACGCGTCACCGATGTCGATCCGTATGACCAAACCCCCTTTGCCGGGCAGTTCTGCAAGGACGCCGACAAAGGCATTACCCGGCTCCTCAAGGAAAACGGCGCGATCATCAAACACGAGCAGTACCGCCACGCCTACCCCTTCTGCCCGCGCGCCGAAGACGATCCCCTGATCCAGTACGCGCGCCGGAGCTGGTTCATCCGCACCTCGCAGTACCGCGACGAGTTCCTCGCCAACAACAGGCGCATCTTCTGGCAGCCCGAACACATCCGCGACGGCCGTTTCGGCAACTTCCTCGAAAACAACGTCGATTGGGCCATCTCGCGCGAACGGTACTGGGGCACCCCGCTTCCCGTCTGGGTCTGCGAAACAACCGGCTACATGGAAGCCGTCGGCTCCTATGCCGAACTGATGGCCAAGCCCGATATACAGGGCGTCGACGTGTGGGAACAGGCCAAAGCCGCCAATCCCAGCCTCGTCGACCACCTCAAAATCCACAAACCTTACATTGACGCGATCACCTACCAGAGCCCGAAAGACCCCGCCGCGCGCATGCGCCGCGTGCCGGAAGTCATCGACGTCTGGTTCGACGCGGGCTGCATGCCGTTCGCCCAATGGGGCTATCCCCATCTTCCCGGCAGCGAAGAACAGTTTGCCCGGCGGTTCCCGGCCGACTTCATCAGCGAGGCCATCGACCAGACCCGCGGCTGGTTCAACGCCCTCCTCGTCATCAGCACCATTGTTCACGGCAGGGAGAAGGCCGATTACCCCCATCCGTTCAAAAGCTGCATCTGTCTCGGCCACATCATGGGCGAAGACGGCCTGAAACTCTCCAAACGGCTCAAAAACTACCAGGAACCCAGGCTGCTCTTCGATAAATACAGCGCCGACGCGCTCCGGTGGAGCTTCTTTGCCAAGAACCCGCCCACCAGTACGGGCCGCCTGTCCGAGCGCAACGTCGAAGAGGCCCAGCGCGAACTGCTTATCCGCTGGTACAACGTCTACAGCTTCTTTGTCATCTACGCCAACCTCGACGGCTTCGACCCGTCAACGGCCCCCGCGGCCTTTCTCGAACGCATGGGTCTCGACCCCGCCAACGCGTCCGGCGACGGGGGAGCGGCGCCGTACCGGCCCCGCGACGAACGCGCCGAACTCGACCGCTGGATCCTCCATGAGCTCGACCGTACCATCCTCGATGTCCGGGAGGCCATGGAAGCCTACGGCTGTAACCCCGCCGCGCGAAGCATTCAGGCCTTCGTCGAGAGTCTCTCCAACTGGTATGTGCGCCGCAGCCGCGAACAGTTCTGGGCCAGCGGATGGACCGCCGAAAAGGCCGATGCCTACTGGACCCTCTACGAGTGCCTCTTGACGCTTGCCCAGCTGGCCGCGCCGTTCGTGCCCTTCTTCTCGGAGGTCACGTGGCGCAATCTGCGCCAACCCTTGCCCGGCGCCCCCGAAAGCGTGCATCTCACCGCCTATCCCGACGCCGTCCGGGCCGGCATCGATACACGCCTTCTCGACGAGATGGCCGCCGCCCGCGAAGCCGTCACGCTCGGGCTCAGCGCCCGCCGTACCGCCAACATCAAGGTCCGCCAGCCCCTGGGCCTCTGCGAACTCGTCCTCAACAGCGATGAACTGCGCTGCGGGCTCGAAAAGCACATCGAGCTCATCAAGAGCGAACTAAACGTGAAGGAAGTCGCGTTTACCGACAATCCCGACGCCTACGTCTCGTTCGAGCTCAAACCCAACTTCAAACGGCTCGGGCCACGGCTCGGAAAGAAGGTCAAATCCGTCGGTAAAGCCCTCGCACAGGGCGACACCGCGGCCATGTGCGCGCAACTCCAGGACGGCGCGCTCGTCCTCGACCTCGACGGCGAGACCGTCGAACTCGCCGGAGACGAGGTCGAGGTGCGTCTCACCCCGAAAGACGGCTTCGCCGCCGCGCAGGGCCGCCACATGGTCGCCGTCATCTCCACCGAGATCACCGAAGAGCTCCGGCAGGAAGGCTGGGTCCGCGAGTTCATCCGCTGCGTGCAGGACATTCGAAAGGACCAGGGCCTCGCCTACGACGCGCGCGTCACGGTGGCGGTCACGACGGACAGCGACGCGCTGGCCGCGGTCCTGGCGGCGTTCAAAGACAAAATCGCGGGCGAGGTCCTCGCTGACGCGGTCACGATCGACCGCGGCGCTTCCGGCGATGGCAGGCAAATCGAGATCGACGATTTCCCGGCGGCCGTCTCGGTCAGCCCAACGCAGGATACGTGACAGACGACGCCGCCCCGCACGGCTCACCGTTCGCTGGCCCGCAGGATTGCCTCGTTCAGAGTCGGCCAGGCGGGCACGCCCACAACGTCCATCCGATCCGCCGCCGGGCGCCGCGCTCCCTCAGGGGCCTCCCGGCGCAAGCAGGTTGAACGGCCACCACGGCAGGTTCCGGAGCACTGCGAACACGGTCAGCGCGGCGGCAAGCGCGTACAGCGCCCACGCCGAACGCGGCCGCAGCGCGGGAAGCGACTCCATGCCCACAAGCCGCAACCCCCAGTTCACGTACTGCCACACCAGCCACGGCGCGATAAGCACGAAAAACGGATTGCACCGGAACGCCGCGGCAACGTCTGCATGTAGCAGCTGATACAACGCCCGGCTGGAGCCGCAGCCCGGACAGTACAACCCTGTCAACCGGTAGAATCCACACACCGGCCCGTACGCCGAGGCCCCCGGCGGAAAAACGAGGAGAAAGACGCACGCTGCCACGGCGCCCGCCCCCGTCACTACCCACAGCACCGGCTCGTGCGGTTTGTGGTGTATGCTCAAGAACTGCGATGCCCTTTACATCTGCGCGCCGGAGCTGGCCATCACGGCCAGCGCCTGAACAATGATAACTATCAGATTGACCAGCAGGCCAATCCCGAAACCGATCCAGCAGAACATCTTCGCCTTATTGGCCGCGTCCTGGGCCCCGGCAATGTCGCCCGCCTGCAACTTCCCGTTTACCTGTGCGGCGAACACGATGGCCGCAATGCCAAAAGGCAGACAGCAGCAGATCGTCACCACGATCGATTCGACCAGGTAGTTTTTCATTTTCATCGGTGGCGATACGGGCCGTGCTTGTGCCCGCATCGGCGCCCCGCACTCCGGGCACTGCATCGAATCATCGGGGACCGTCGCGCCACATGCATTACAGTACATCGTGCCTTCCCTCCACAGATCTGAGACGTTGCTCCCCATCGATCAGGGGGCTCACCCCCGCGGGCGCTCCCCGAAACTCCGCCCATACTAGAACGCGGCCAGTTCGCGGTCAAGCAATTTCACCCCGGCCACGTGCCATTGCCGTCTCTGGTCTTCCGCTCGCCTCCCGGCATCTTCGGTCCATTTCCTGTTGACATCGCCGGCGCCGCGGTGGCATCGTGTAGTCGTTCTGAGGCCCGGCGTAACTGGCGATGCAACGTGGAACGGACCACGGGGAAACGTCGGGCCGCGAATCCTGCCGCGCGCCTGGGCAAACGTACCGGTGAAATGTACTGGAACGTTTCTAACTCCGAGGGTCTCCACAGGAAGCATCGCATGCGGCAAACGCCCTTACTCGATCAGCACAAGGCACTTGGCGGCAAGGTTATCGACTTCAGCGGCTGGGCCCTGCCCGTCCAGTACGCCGGCATCCTTCACGAACACGCGCATACTCGCGCCAACGCGTCCGTCTTCGACTGTTCCCACATGGGCGAGTTCCGCATCAAGGGCCGGAAGGCCATCGACGCGTACGATGCCCTGATCACGTCCGATACCGATCGCATCAAGCCCGGACGCGCCCGTTATGGCGCCTTGCTCAACGACGACGGCGGCTATATCGACGACCTCATCACCATGCGGATTGACGAGGACGAGCTCTTCGTGGTCACCAACGCGGGGCCGCTCGACCGGGTCGCTGCATTGTTCGCTGGGAATGTGCCCGGGCTGGCCGACGAATCCGCCGATACGGCCAAGATCGACATCCAGGGGCCCCTCAGCCGAGACATCCTTGTGTCCATCGGCCTGACTACCGCCGCGGAACTCCGCTATTTCGCGCTCGCGCGGGCGCAATGGGCCGGGTACCCGGTGCTCGTTTCCCGAACCGGCTACACCGGCGAACTGGGCTATGAACTCTACATGCCCAACGCAGCCGCCGTCCCGCTCTGGCAAAAACTCCTCGAGCATCCCGGTGTGGCGCCCGCGGGCCTCGGCGCGCGCGACACCCTCCGCCTGGAAATGGGCTACCTGCTATCGGGCCAGGATTTCGATGCATCGCGCACGCCGCTCGAAGCCCGTCAGGACGCCTTCATCGATTGGCACAAGCCCTTCACGGGCCGCGCCGCGCTGGAAAATCAGCGGGCCGCCGGCGGATACTCCGTGTTGGCGCCGGTCCAAACGGATTCCCGGAGCGCGCCGCGTCACGGCTTCGAGGTCTACCGCGACGAAGACGCCGTAGGGGGCGTCACGAGCGGAAGCTATGGGCCCTCCGTCGAACGGGGCATCGGACTGGCCTATCTGCCGCCCGAGCTGGCCGTACCCGGCGCCGTGCTGGCCGCGGGACCGCGCCGAATCGCCATAGAAGTCACGGAACTGCCGTTCTACAAGGCGGGAACGTGCAGGAATTAAGGAGAGAGCCACCATGAATTTCCCCGAAGGACTCAAGTACACGCGCGAACACGAGTGGATCCGCGACGATGGCGGCGACGTCTACACCGTCGGCATTACCGAACATGCCGCGGAACAGTTGGGCGATGTGACCTACGTCGAATTGCCCGAGCCCGGTCTGGTGCTGGACCAGGGACAGCCCGCCGGCGCCGTCGAATCGGTCAAGGCGGCCAGCGACGTCTATGCCCCCATCGGCGGACACGTCAGCGAGATTAACCAGGAGCTGGAACGCCGCCCTGAACTCGTGAACACCAGTCCCTACAACGACGGCTGGTTCTTCAAAATCGCCGAGGGCAATCTGCGCGAGTTCGACACGCTCATGAGCTCCACCGAGTACACCCGCTTCGTGGAGGACCTCGACGAATGAGTTTTGTTCCAGTCACGCCCGTGGAACAGGCCGAAATGCTCGCCACCATCGGCCTCACGAAAATCGAGGCGCTGTTTCAGCACATCCCCGAGTCCCTCCGCGCAACATCGTGGGACGTGCCCCCCGGCCAGTCCGAGATGGCCGTGCGGGCGCGGCTCGCCCAACTGGCCGGTCACGGCGACGGGACCCGCATCTGCTTTCTCGGCGGCGGCTACTATGATCATTTCGTGCCGGCCGCCGTCGATGCGCTCGCGTCCCGCGGGGAATTCGCCACCGCCTACACCCCCTACCAGCCCGAAGCCGCACAGGGCACCCTTCAGAGCATCTACGAATACCAGTCCGCCGTCTGTCGGCTGACCGGCATGGATTTCGCCAATGCCTCGCTCTATGACGGCGGCACGGCGGTCTTCGAGGCCGCCACGATGGCGGTCCGGCTTACGCGGCGCCAACACATCGTCTGCCACGACTCGCTCAACCCCCTCTACCGCGAGATTCTGGAAACGCACACCGCCAATCTCGGGCTGGAGTTGCTCGACGGCGATGACCCGGCCGGCGCGGCCTGCGTCATCGTCCAGAACCCGGCCTTTCTGGGCGATGTCCGCGATTTCGCGCCGCTCGCCCAGCGCTGTCACGAGGCCGGGGCGCTGCTGATCATGTCGTTCTATCCGTTGTCGCTGGGACTGTTGAAAACGCCGGGGGCCATGGGCGCGGACATCGCAGTCGCCGAGGGGCAGAGCCTGGGCGTGCCGCTGAGCTTTGGCGGTCCCTACCTCGGTATCCTCACCACCCGCAAGGAGCATGTGCGCCGCATGCCGGGCCGCCTGGCCGCCGCCACCGAAGACGCGCAGGGCCGGCGCGGATTCGTCTTGACCCTCCAGGCCCGCGAACAGCACATCCGCCGCGAAAAAGCCATGTCCAACATCTGTTCGAATGAAGCCCTCATCGCCCTCCGGGCGCTGATCTACCTGTGCCTGCTCGGCAAGGAGGGCCTTCGCGAGGCGGCCGCCCACTGCCATGCCAAGGCGGAGTTCCTCAAACGGCGGCTCAGCTTCGCCCGGCTGCTCAACCCGGGGCCCACATTCAACGAATTCGCGATTCGCCTCCCCCGAAAGGCGCAGGAGGTCTGCGCTGCGCTCGCTGAACAGGGCTATCTTGCCGGACTGCCCCTCAGCGCCGTCGGAAGGGGGGAGGAGACCGATCTCCTCGTCGCTGTCACGGAACAACGCACGCGCGCCCAGCTCGACGCCTTCGCCGAGGCGCTGGCCCGCGCGTGCCGCTAGGCATCGCCATACACGGAGCCAGGAAATGGAACTGATTTTCGAAAAGTCGCGGCCCGGCCGCCGGGCCGTCGTGTTTGACCCGCTGGACGTTCCGGAGGCCACGCTTCCGCCCGCATTGTGCCGCGAGGAACCCGCCGCCCTTCCCGAGGTCGGCGAACTGGATGTCGTGCGGCATTTCTCGCGCCTGTCCCAGCGCAATTTCGGCATCGATACCCACTTCTACCCGCTCGGGTCCTGCACCATGAAATACAACCCGAAAATGGCCGAAGCGGTGGCCGCGCACCCGGGGTTTCTGGCGCTGCATCCCCACCTGGCCTCCGCGCCGGCCATGTGGCCGTTGTGCCAGGGCGCGTTCGAACTGATCTTCGAGCTCGAGCGGTTGCTGGCCGGGATCGCGGGCATGCGCCAGGTCAGCCTCCAGCCCATCGCCGGCGCCCATGGCGAGTTGACCGGAACCCTCATGATTGCCGCCTACCATCGCGAGAAGGGCAATGCCAGGGACACCATCCTGATCCCTGACTCCGCCCACGGCACGAACCCCGCCAGCGCGGCCATCGCCGGATTCAAGGTCGTCGAAGTGCCCTCGCTCCCCGACGGGACCCTGGACCCTGAGGCCTTCAGGAAGGCCCTCAATGAATCCGTCGCGGGCGTCATGATGACCTGCCCCAATACCCACGGCCTGTTTGAGCCGCGCGTTCGCGAGATTGCCCAAATGGCCCACGAAACCGACGCCCTCATGTATTACGACGGGGCCAACCTCAACGCCATCATCGGCGAATGCCGCCCCGGCGATCTCGGGTTCGACGTCATGCATTTCAACCTGCACAAGACCTTCGCGACGCCACACGGCATGGGCGGCCCGGGTTCGGGTCCCGTGGGTGTCGGCGAGCGCCTGGAAGCATTCCTGCCCGGCCCGCGCGTGGTGCGCGACGGGAACGCCTTCGGCCTGGCCTCTCCTCCCAGGTCGATCGGCAGGATTTCCGCGTTCTTCGGCAACTTTCTGATCGCCGTTCGCGCCTATGCCTACATCCTTCACCTGGGCGGAGACGGACTGCGCCAGGTCGCCCACAACGCGGTCCTCAACGCGAATTACGTCTACGCCCGGCTCAAAGACCTCTTCGAACCCGCTTTCGACGGCCCGTTCATGCACGAATGCGTCTTCTCCGCCGCCCCCCTGGCAAAGCACGGCGTCCATGCGCTCGATATTGCCAAGGCACTGCTCGACCGCGGGTTCCATGCCCCCACCGTCTATTTCCCGCTCACCGTCAAGGAAAGTCTGATGATCGAGCCGACGGAAACCGAATCCAAAGAGACGCTCGACGCCTTCTGCGACGCCATGGCCGAAATCGCCCGCCTGGCCGCCCGCGAGCCGGAGACCCTCCATGCCGCGCCCGTCACCCTTCCCGTCGGCCGCCTCGACGAAGTCCGCGCCGCGCGCGAACTCAACTGCAGGGTATAGGCTCCCCATGCGCGTGCTTGACCTCTCGTTCCACGAGCCGGCCGTGAATCTGGCCCTGGACGAAGTCCTGCTCGACTCCGCCGAGCGGGGGAGAGCGGGGGAGTGCCTGCGGTTCTGGGAATGCCCCGTCCCCTTCGTCGTGCTGGGGGTCTCCCAGAAAGTCCAGGAGGAGGTCTGCGAAGACGCCTGCCAAAGGGATGGCGTTTCCATCCTAAGACGTTGTTCCGCAGGAGGATGCGTCCTTCAGGGCCCCGGTTCTCTGAACTTCAGCCTCGTGCTTTCTTACGAGCGCGGACCCGCGCTTCGAAATATCCGCGAATCCTACTGCTACATCCTGTGCAGGATTCGCGAGCGCCTCGCGACGCGCGGCGTCCGGGCCTCCCTGGAAGGCATTGCCGACCTCGCGGTCGATGGCCGAAAAGTCTCGGGCAATGCTCAAAAACGCAGGAAGTCCTTTGTGCTCCATCACGGAACCGTTCTCTACCGCGTCGACGCGCTGGCCATGGGCCGCTATCTCAAAGAACCCCGGGACCGCCCGGCCTACCGGGGCAACCGGCCGCACGAATCGTTTGTCTCCGTCCTCCCGCTGGGTTCGGATGAGCTCCGCCGGGCCGTCCGCGAGGCGTTTGACGCGCCGGAAGTGACCGTGGAACCCCTGCCGGACGAACTCGCCGAGGCCCGCATGCTCGCACAGGAGAAGTATCTCAACCCGGCATGGACCCTGCGACGCTGACCGGTATCCCGCCAACAGCCCCCAAAAACCTTCTCACACCCGGGCTTAGGCAGGGTATACTGTTGACAATTCGCAGCAAGTCGCCTATTGTGCTACAATTAAAGGGGGTTCCAGACGCTGGAACGTCTCGTGGTTCAGGGGAGCTCAACCGGTGACCCGACCGTTTGTCGGCTTCAACCGGTTGTGGCACAAAATACAGCACTGACAGGACACGTTGTTGTAGCATGATGTTCACTGGAGCCAAGATCTGGCCATTGTTCATCGCAGCGGGCTCGGCGGCGACCGCCGCGGGCGTGTCTGTATGGGCCGCGTACGGGCCCTATGGCTTCACTCTCGACAGTCCCCGGATTGTCGCTGCCCAGGCTGAGGCCAGCGCATCCGCGCCCGAACCGTCCCGTTTGGCCGGCGCCGTGCCGGCCCTGGCGCCGGAACGCATGGAGAACGCCGTTCCTATCGCATCCACGTCCTCAGCATTGCCGCTGTGTGCGGCCATCCGCTACGCCCTCGCGTACCAGGAAAACCGCGCCGATGACGTCATCAGCATGACCCACTGGATGCAGGAATGCCTCAAACGCGTTCGGCGCGGGTCCGATGATTCCGCCGGCCTCGCCGCTGTTCGCGAGCAATTGCGCCGCAGCATCGTGAGCCGTACGCTGGAAGGAAACCGGCTGCGTCCCGAAGGCGTGGAAGACAAATACATTTTCGCGCCCGGCACGCGCATCGAGCTGCTGTCGTCCGATGCGCGTGAAGATGCCCGCGGCGACGAACTCGCCTGCCCGGTCAGGGAGCGCACCTGGTTGCGCGTGACGTATCCGGATGCCGCAGTGGCGCTGCGCGACGAGGCCGGACGGCCCATCCGAAGTATTGTCGTGGGAGTGGACGTCTCTCCAGATGGATGCATCGTGAAAGCGGGGGTTTTGGGGAATGTGGAACTGGACCGGGAGAGTATCGCGCTGGACTGGGGCCACTAGGGAGAAGAACCATGCCGCTGGCAAAGTGTCCACGCTGCAATCAGATGTTCAACAAGAAGGGCGCTCCCGTCTGCCCCAAATGCGAGCCCGACGAGGACGCCGACTACGAAACCTTGCGTAAAACCATGGAAGGGCACCCCGACCTGATTCCCACGCAGATTGCCGAATTGACGGGGGTCACGCTGGACTGCATTCTGCGCCTTGTTGCGGAAGGGCGGATCGCCACCCTGCCCGACCAGCAGGCCAAGGCGGTCTGCGGCCGCTGCGGCGCCCCGGCCATCAGCCTCAGCAAACGCCTATGTGAAAGCTGCTTGCAGAAACTCAACTCGGAAGTGGCCAAGGCTCAGGCCAGCATCAAACTCGGCAAGAAAAAAAAGCTCCAGATCGGTTCCGGCATGTACATCCGCAAATGGAGCGAGAACGAGTGATCCTGTCAGGTTGACCTTCGAACACAAACCGATGGTATACTTGAGATTGCACGACACGGGACAGGCCGGGGCCGCGGCGGGGTACGGTTTGGAACGGAGCCTTCTCAGATGACCACTCGAGACAAAATTGGGTTGGGAATTCTGATCGGTCTGTTTGTCGCAGGTTGCGTGGTGCTGGTCCTGACCTTCAAGTCATGGGGGGGCCGTCATGCACCCGAGGACAGCATCTTTGTCCGACAGCGCATGATCAACCTGAGAAAATGACGGGCCGCGGCCGGAAACCCTGCCTCCAGGCCGGGGATTGATTCTGAGGAAACGGTTGAGGTGACCCGCAATTCTGGCGCGACATCCCCAGCATAAAGGAGTCAAGGGGTTTTGTTTACTCGCAACTGTCCGAGCATGAAGCCGGCGAGACGTATTCTGCTTGCCGCCGGCATGGGCCTGATTCTGGCCGCGACCTCTGCCGCCCGGGCCTCTGAAGCCGGTGAAGCCGGCCGTGCCTCCCTGAGCCTGTCTCAACTATCCCACGGGGTCTTGCGCGCCAGCACGGACGCGCGGCCCGCGTTCCCGGACGCCGTTTTCGATGGAGACGGCCGACGGGTTCTCGTGGCAGCCGCGCCGGACGATGCGCGCCTCCAGGAACCGGAAACTGTCGACATGGAGGACCTGACCCTGCCCGCGCCACGGACCGGTGTTCCCGAGGAGGTCCCGCTCGAAGAGCTTCCGCCGCTGCCCCCTGCGCCGAAAGCGCCGGCGGAACCGGGCGCCGGCATCAACACCATCGTGATCGACGCGGGCCACGGCGGCTCCGATCCCGGCTGCACGAATCCCGCGATTCTCGAAAAGGACTTCACCCTCGCGGTTGCGCGACACACGGTCCGGCTGTTGGAAGGCTCTTTCGGGGGGCGGGTGGTCCTCACGCGGACCCAGGATGCCAATCCGACCCTTGATGTCCGGGCCCGCCTTGCCAAAGCGCAAAAGGCCGACCTTTTGATCAGCATTCATGCCGGTGCGAGCATCTCGCCATCCAGCCAGGGATTTGAACTCTTTGTCCCACCGCCTGCCCATTTGGACACGGGCATCGACGCGTCCACCCGCCCCAAGGCCTCCGGAGCCCGCCGCTACGCCGCACAGAGCGCCGAAATCGCCGGGGTTCTCGCGCGAGAACTCGCCAATGCGACGGGGGCCATCAACCGCGGCGTGCGCGCTGCGCCCTGCCGCATCTTCGACGCGGTCAGTTTTCCCTGCATCGTCATCGAGGCGGGCTCGCTCACGAACTACGCGGAAGCCCCCAAACTCGCTGACGAAAGTTACCAGTTGAAGATTGCACAGGGGCTCGCCGACGGCATTCGCGCGTGCGCCGCCGGCGCGGCCCGGGATGGAGGGGCGCCATGAAATCCGAACAACGCCAGGATTTCGTAAAAAAGGCCTTGCTCGGCCTCTGGGCCATGCTCACGCTGATTCTTGTTGTCGCCCTGGGCCTCGTGGTCTTCAACATGGTGCAACAGGGCCGAAGTCCGTTTCCCGCGCCGGCGGTCACGCGCGCGCCGGGCGTGGAGGCGCCCGCGGATCCCCAGGCGCTCTCTCAGGAATTGCGCGACACGCAGCTTTACTTCGCTTCGGAGGACGGGCGGTTTCTCGTAGCGGAAGCCCGACGGTTCACTCTGGCCGACGATACCATCGCCAATTGCCATGCCGCTCTGGACGCGCTGATCGCGGGCCCCGAGGGCGTCTTGACTCCCGTGGTTCCACCGGCCACCCGTGTCCGCGGGATGTTTCTCATGGAAAGCGGTGAATTGATCGTTGATCTCTCGATGGAGGCCATTACGGGGCTGCGGCGAATGGCGAGTGTGTCCACCGAAATGCTCTTTCTCCAGGGCATTGTCCACACCCTCACCGCCCCGGAGTTGCGTGGTGCGGATGCTTCACAGGTCACGAGGGTCCGCTTCCTGATCGAAGGGGCCGCCGCGGAGGAGTCGTTCAAGGACGCGCACTGCAACTGGGCCCACGCGCTGCCCAGGGATTCCCAATGGCTCGGCGGCACGGCTCCGGTAGGCCCCTGACATGGCCGAATCGGATGCGGCCATCGGAATCTTCGACTCGGGGGTCGGCGGTCTGACCGTCTTTGCCCGTGTCGCGGAAGGCCTTCCCGATGAATCCATTATCTACCTTGGCGACACCGCCCGGGTGCCCTACGGCACCAAGTCCGGCGAAACCGTGATACGCTATGCCGCGGGATGCGCCGGCGTGCTGGTCGAACGCGGCATCAAGATGCTCGTCGTCGCGTGCAACACGGCCTCCGCGCACGCGCTCGAATCGTTGCGCGACAAACTGGACATTCCCGTGCTCGGCGTCATCGCGCCCGGCGCGCGGTGCGCGGTCGACCTCTCGGCCACCGGGCGCATCGGCGTCATCGGCACGGCCAGTACCATCGCCAGCAAGGCCTACGAGGAGGCGATTCTGGGCATGGCCCCCGGGGCACGCGTCTTCTCGAAACCCTGCCCGCTTTTTGTGCCGCTCGCGGAAGAAGGGTGGCTGCACGGGACCGTCCCGCGCCAGGTGGCCGCCGCCTATCTCAAGGAACTGCTGCACTGCGACATCGACACGCTTGTGCTGGGGTGCACGCATTATCCCTTGCTTCGAGACGTCATTCAGGCGGCCGCCGGGCCGGACATAACCCTCGTCGACAGCGCCCGGGCCACTTCGCTTGCGGTGGCCGAAACCCTGAACGGGCTGGGCCTGAGACGCGAAGATCCTGCCCCGCCCCGATACATCTTCCTTGTGACGGATGCCCCCGACAACTTCGCACGCGTCGGGGAACGCTTCCTCGGCCGCGCCATCAGTCCCGTCGAGTGGGTGGACGTGTAATGCCCGAGGCCTTGCCACATCCTGAGACGGGCCCGCCCATGGATCCTGCCGGCGGGCGCTCTTCCTTCTCCAGGTGGGCCGTCCCAATCACCGGGCTGATGGCCGTGCTCATCCTTGTCTTGATCAGCTTCGTGCTCATACGCAATCACATCGCTTCGCTTCCCCTGAATCTCGTTCCGGCAACGGATGCCATGGCCGACCACATCGAAGACCTGTGTATGCGAAGCCATCTGCCCCCGGAATGCATCAAGCGATACGAGTCCGTGGTACGACGCGATGCCGGGGCGCAGTGGAACGAGTATGCCTTCGAGGTGGGCGTTCCCGCCTCCATCCCGGCGGAAAGCATCATCTCGGCCCTGACACACGGCATGACGCTGCAGCAGGTCTCGTTGGAACGCGTGGAAGCTCCCCAGGGCCGCTGCACGGAACTTCGCTTCGCCATGCTCAACCGCATGTTCGCGGTCGTGCGGGTCATGGGCGGCGCCGAGCGCTATGATCTGACCGCCGCCTGCGACGAACTGGCGCGCCACGTCAGCGCGGCCCTTGCCCGCATCCCTTCTTTCAGCGACGTGCGCGAAAGCGCCCGGCAGGACCGCCAGGAAGGGCCCGTGCGATGGCGTGCCTATGCCTTTCGCGCGGTCACCGGCTCGGTGAGCGATCTCGGCGCGGTCTCCGGGTTGCTCACCAGCGCGTTGCCAGCCCTTCAGGAAGACGCGCCGGTCGTCGCGCCCGTGGCCGGGCAGGACGCCATCGAGGTCACCTGGAAAGGCCTCCCGGTCGTTCGACTGGATATCGAGCGCGGCGTGCGCCTGTTCGATGGCGCCGGGGTCGATCTCTGGATGGACCCCTCCCGGCTCTACCAGTCGGCCCCGTTGCTCTTCCGGAGCCTGTTCGGATTTGAACCCGAGGTACCCGATACGGCGTCCCGCTTGCCCGCGAGGGAGCCGGAAACACGTCCGGATTCCCCGAAACCGGCAACGGTATCCGGCACCGCTCCCCGCGCCGCCATTATCGTGGATGACGGCGGGTACGGCACGCTCGCATCCGACGCCATCCTGACCATGGACACGCGTCTGACGCTCGCCATACTCCCGGGCACGCCCTTCGCGCGCGAAACCGCGGAGACCGCCCGGTCTCGAGGCTTCGAAGTGTTGGTGCACTTGCCGCTCGAATCCGAAAACGGCGAGGCTGCGTTTCCTGACCAGCTCACCACCCGCATGAACGAAGAGGAAATGCAGGAATGCCTCGATGCCGCCCTCGCCAACGTGCCGGGAGCCGCCGGCCTGAACAACCACACCGGCTCGAAATTCACCGCCGACGCCGATGCGATGGAACGGCTCCTCCATGGCGTCAAACGCCGCGGTCTCTTCTTCATTGACAGCCGAACCACGACGGATACCGTTGCGGAAACTGTCGCCCGCGAGCTCGGCGTGCCCACGGCCAGCCGTGCGGTCTTTCTCGACAATGAATCCGAACCGGACGCCATTCGCGCTCAGGTCGCCGCGCTGGTGGACGCGGCGGAGTCCGGCGCTCCCGCCATCGGCATCTGCCATTTCCGGGCCACCACCGCCGCCTTGCTTCCCGAAATCCTGCGCTTCCTTGAAACCAAGGGCGTGACGCTCGTGCACGCCTCGGAGCTGGTGCAATGACGCTTGTGCTCGGAATTGAAACGTCGTGCGATGAGACCGGCGTGGCCCTGGTGGCCGACGGCGCCCGCATCCTGTCCAGCGAAGTCGCCTCGCAAATTGCCGTGCATGCGGAATTCGGCGGGGTGGTCCCCGAGATCGCGTCGCGCCAGCACATCCTGTGCATCTCCCAGCTCGTGCGGAAAGCGCTGGCCGACGCCGGCTGCGGCCAGGAAGAGGTCTCGGCCATTGCGGTGACCAACGGTCCCGGCCTCATGGGCTCGCTGCTTGTCGGCGTGTGTTTTGCAAAGGCGCTGGCCTACGCCTGGCGGAAGCCCTTCGTGCCGGTCCACCACATCGAGGGGCACATCTTCTCGGCCTTCCTCAGCGGCGACCCGCCCGTGTTTCCTTTCCTGACCCTGGTCGTCAGCGGCGGCCACACCTGCCTGATCTGGTGCGAGCGCCCCCACGATTACCGGATCCTCGGGACCACGCGGGACGATGCCGTGGGCGAGTGCTTCGACAAGGTGGCCCGCCTGCTCGAACTACCCTATCCCGGCGGCCCGTCGATCCAGCGGGCGGCGGAATCGGGCAACCCGGAAACGTGTGATTTCCCGCGCGCCATGACGCAAACCGAATCCCTCGACTTCAGCTTCAGCGGTCTGAAAACCGCGGTCCTGTACCGCTTGCGCGAAGGCGGCATCTCTCGCGAGGATATCGCCGCCAGTTTTCAGGCGGCCGCCGTGGACACCCTGTTGCTCAAGACCCGCCAGGCCGTCGAACAGACCGGCGCCCGGCGCCTGGTCCTGGCCGGCGGGGTGGCGGCCAACCGGCTCCTGCGTACACGGCTCACCGGCGAGCTCGGCATCCCCGTGAGTATGCCCCCCTTCGAACTCTGCGTCGACAATGGCGCCATGATCGCCGCGGCAGGCTATTCACGCTACAAACACGGGTTTCTGGGAGACACCCGCACCCGGCCCCACCCCGGGCTGCGGCTTGCATGAAGCACGTTGCCCCCAAAACGTGGTATGCTTTAGGTGGCTTGCCGCGGTTTGGGGGTGCTCCCGGATGAACGCGTTGTCACTAAAGGAGTGCTGAAGCATGAATCTGCACGATCTGATGCGCGAGGCCGTCGATGCAAACGCCTCCGACCTCCATCTGAAAACCGATAACCCGCCCATGCTCCGCATCGACGGCGATTTGATCCGCCTGGAAGCCGAGGTCCTGACCACCGCCGATATCATGGCGATGCTCAATGAGATCGTGCCTCCCCAGGAAGTCGAGAAGTTCAAGAAGGTCAAGGAACTCGACACGTCCTACATGCTGGAGAATATCGCCCGGTTCCGGGTGAACGTGTGCTTCGACGACGGCGATCCCCGCATCGTCCTCCGGACCATCCCCCTCGACATCAAGGAAATCGACGAGTTGGGGCTGCCGCCCGTCCTGCACAGAATCTGCCAGTTGAAGAACGGCCTCGTGCTGTTCACGGGCATCACCGGAAGCGGAAAATCCACCTCCCTCGCCGCCATGGTCGACGAGATCAACCGCACCCGGCCCGTACACACCATCACGGTCGAAGACCCGATGGAGTTCCTGCACCGCGACAAGATCGGCATTGTGACTCAACGCGAGGTCGGCCAGGATACGCTGTCCTTCGCCAACGCGCTCCGCGGCGCGTTGCGCCAGGACCCCGATGTCATTCTCATCGGCGAAATGCGCGACGCCGAAACCGTCCGCACGGCCATCTCCTCGGCGGAGACGGGCCATCTCGTGTTCTCCACGCTGCACACCGTCAACGCCGTGGAGACCCTCAACCGGATCATGGACTTCTTTGAGCCGCACCAACAGCCCCAGATTCGCAAGCAGCTTGCAAGCGTGCTGCGCACCGTATGTTCCCAGCGCCTGCTCCCCGCCATCGAAGGCCACGGCCGGTGCGTCGCCGCGGAAATCCTGATTGGCAACCGCACGGTGCGCGAGTACATCGAACAGGGCAAGAGTTTCAATGACATCACCAAGCTGATTGAAGACGGCTTTGAACAGTACGGCATGCAGACCTTCGATCAGGCGCTCTTCATCCTCTGGAAGGAAAAGCGGATCGACGAGCAGACTGCCCTCGACAACTCCACCAGCCCGCGTGACCTGAAACTTCGCATGGAGGGATTCCGTTAAACCTATGGCTTCGAAGCTGTCCGGAATCCTGCAGAAGGTCAATCTATTTCTCGGCACCTCCGGCGACCACGGTCAAATGTATCCGGGCGCCGAAATGCCCTTCGGCTTTGTGAAACTCGCACCAGACACCTTTCCCGGCGCCGTTACCGGATCAGCCCATGCGGGATATGACTACCGGGACCGGGCCGTGACGGGCTTTTCGCACGTCCGCTTCAGCGGGGTGGGCAACGCGGGCGTCGGCGGGAACATCTCGGTGCTGCCCCTCGTCGCCATACCGTCCGAACTCACGCCGGAGGCCTGCCGCCAGCCGTTCGTCAAAGAATCCGAGCAATGCTGGCCCGGATACTATTCCCTCGCCTTTGAATCCGGGATTACCGCCGAATTCACCGCGACCCATCACGTGGGCATCCACCGCTACGTCTATCCCGCCCAGGGCGACCACGGCGTCCTCATCGATTTCTGCCGCGGTTTCACCCCGGTCCGCGATGCCCATTGCCTGGTCGTGAGCCCGACGGAAATCGCGGGCGAACTTACCTGCGAACAAATGAACGCCTGCGGCTGGTACCGGCTCTATTTCTGGATCCGCTTTCAGCACCCCGCCGCCAGCGTCGAGCTGTTCCCGGCGTACCCCAACGATTCGGCCGTTCGGGCCAGTGTGGCCGGAGAAGGGCTTGTGGCGCTCGCCCGTCTCAACCGCCGCCACACCCAGCCGCTCGGCATCAAGGTAGGCTTCTCCGCCATCAGCGTCGCCCAGGCCCGCAGAAACATCGAACACGAAGCCTATGGATGGGACTTTGAGCAGTGCCGGGCCGCCGCCGAACAGGCCTGGGAGACCATTCTACAGCGGGTTCAGGCCAGCGGCCAGGAAGAGCATGAGCGGCTCCTGTACAGCCTCCTGTACAGGTCGTGCCTGTCCCCGTTCAACATGACCGACAGCCTCGATTACTACATGGGCGATGACGGCGAGGTTCATCGCGCCGGTGAGGGCCGCACCTTCTATCATGGATGGTCTACCTGGGACACCTACCGCACGAAGTTCCCGCTTCTGGCCCTCATCACGCCGGAACGCATGCCGTGCATGATGACCTCCCTGGCCGAGACCCTCGACCAGCGCCTCGGTTTCCTGCCCGGAGAAGAACTGTTTGACTGCCACGGCTATGCCCCGGTGCCCAATGTGCGCATGGAGCTCTCTAACGTGGTCCTGCTCGATGCACACACAAAAGGCGTCGGGGCGCCCGATCCGGAGTCGGTCTTCGCGGTCATGCGCGCCATCGCGAACCTGGAGTTCTCGGGCGACCATGACCGCCTGGGCTATGTGCCGCGCCGTCCGGATACCACGTGCCAGTATGCGTACGACAACTGGGCCGTCCTTGCCATGGCCGAAGCGCTGGGCAAGAGCCAGGAGCGGTATCCCTACTATGAACGGAGCCTCTATTACCGCAATGTCTGGGACCCCTCCGCAGGTTTCTTTCGCGCGCGCGATGAACAGGGCCTGTGGCTGGAGCTTCCGCCCGACCCTGCCGCAATTGACGAAAAACACGTGTATGAAGGCTCGATGTGGCAGTGGCGATGGGCCGTGGTCCACGACATCGCCGGGCTTGTCGAACTCCTGGGCGGCCCCTCCCGCTTTCTGAAGGAACTCAGCGGCTTCTTTGAAAAGAACCTGCACAATCACGGCAACCAGCCGGCCCTTCACGCCCCCTGGCTGTTCGCCGCCGCCGGCGCGCCGTGGCTCAGCCAGCGCTGGGTCCGGCGCATTCTCACCGAACCCATGCATCACCGTTTCGGCACCCACAACGCGCTCCCGCAACCCTACGAGGGCCCAGCGTTCCGCAACACACCCGACGGATTCATCCCCGAGATGGACGACGACGACGGATGCATGGCCGCCTGGTATGTCTTGTCGAGCATCGGCCTGTTCCCTATCTGCCCCGGGAGGCCCCTCTACCTGGTCGGCGCACCACTGTTCGAGGAGTTTTCGCTCGAAACCGCCGCCGGCAAACCGTTCCGTATCGTGGCCCGGGATTGGGGCCCCAACGCGTGGTACATTCAGTCCGCAAAACTCAACGGTCAGCCCCTGTTGGTTCCGTGGTTGCCTCACGACCAGGTGGCCTCCGGCGGGCTTCTCGAACTGACCCTGGGCGCCAAGCCCAACCGCGAGTGGGGAGCCGGAGTAAAGAGTCCCTGGTAGGCCCGATTGCGTTGACTCGACGACGCCTCCCAACCTAGACTGCTTTCATGGAAACACTGAGCATCCTGGTGATGATCCTGACCGCCGCCGGGAACAATCTCCTGATGAACCCGGGATTCGAATCGGTGCGCGACAACGCGCCCGCACGATGGGACCTCTTTGTGATGCCCCGCGAAGGCTGCCGCGGCGAGATTGACGAAGAAACCACGCACGAAGGACTCTACTCCGTCAAACTGCACAACGAAACCCCCTACGATAAAGAACCAGCCAACAACTGGAGCCAGGGAATCACCGCCAATCTGCGCAACCGCGAACTCCGCGTTTCGGGATGGATCAAAACCCAGGGCGCCACCGAGGCCGCGTTCTGGTTCCAGGCCTTTCAACGCAGCCCCCTGCGCATCCTCGCATTCGAGTCCACGGCGCGCGACCGGCCCGTCTGCGGCGATACGGACTGGACAGAGGTCGAGATGCGGGTCACCGTACCCAACGAAACCGATTTTGTCATGCTCCGTTGCGTCCTTCTGGGCGAAGGCACCGCGTGGTTCGACGGCCTGGCTGTGGAAGACGCCCGGCGGAGTGAACCCGAAAAAGTAGATCAGACCCCGGCTGGCGCTGTGAAGGACGAAACGTCTCCCCAACCGCGGACCGACCCGAAAGGCGCAGCGCCTTCCCAAAGCTCCGTCTCGCTTGAGGAACTGCGGACCTCGCGGCAGGCCCTCGCCGACGCGAACCGCACGCTGCGCGAGCTGAACACATCGCTCCTGGCGCAGATCAGCGCGTTGCAGGCGGAGGTCGAGCGGTTGCGGCAGGAGATTCAAACCATCCGTCTGCAGGAACCAGTCCGAGGCGCCGAGCCGCCCTTCGCTACGTCCATACCCTGGCCCGAAATGCCCGTGCCGCCCCTCGTGCCGCACGCCGAGCCATCCAAAGAGGAGTTGCCATGAACGCGGTGCTTATCATTTCCATCCTGGTCGGGCTGTCGGCCGCGGGGTTCGTGTGGTTCGGCTGGGGCCTGCTCGCGGCCTTCACGCATCGTTCCCGCGCGGCTTCCGGCAACCCCGGCGCCGATGAAACCGGAGACGGCGGATGAGTGCCCCGGCCCAGGGCGAGACCAATCCGCCCGCGAAGAGAAACCGGCCCTATCTCGGGGTCCTTTTCGCGTGCTGTCATGTCTACACCCGCATCTACCTCAACCCCGCCGGCACGGCGTTCACCGGTTTCTGTCCCAGGTGCGGCGGGAGACTCACCATCCGCGCCCGGAAAGGCGGTAGCAAATCGCGCTTCTGGACCGCCGGCTGAGCATCGGTCTACCCGTGGTCTCGACGTATCCGTGCGCCCCGGCGACAACCCTCTCCCTCCGCGCCTACATCGCCGGGTCGAGGCCGCGGTGTTTTAACAGCATCTTGACGCCGTGGAGCTCGGTGTTGTCCTCATACCGTTTCCGCACGGCCGGCAGATTGACCTCGGGCCAGGTCAAGGCGGCCAACTCATCCAGCAGGGCCATGTCATCCTCTGTGAGCGCCTCTCGCGGCTTGTCGCCGAGCGCCGAGCCGTCCCACGGAAACAACTCCACCTTGTTCAGCGCCATGACGTCTTTCACCACGTTGCCGCGCACATAGTCCAATCCCCAGCGGTGAAGAATACCGCACCGCTTCGGGTCCCGCGCGCCATTCCGGCATTCCAGCCACACGCGCCCCGATACCGCGTACTCGTCCCCGGGCAGGTTCAGCGGGTCAAAACCGATTTTGAACGCCTGGCGCTGCAACGCGTCGAGCTGCGCATCCACGCGAACCCAGCATGCCCGCAAATCGTCCCAGTATTCGCAAATGGTGTGGTCGCCAAACCGGGCGTATTTCCGGTGAAAATACGATTCAAATCCCGTGCGAAGCCGCGCCGCCCGACCCTGAGCGCGCAGCATCGCGCACAGAAACAGCGAATAATCCCGGCAATTCGCTACCAGCCGTTGCTCCGGCGCCCGGGGCGCCGTCAACGGCGCGGGATCCAGTTCAAGGACGCGCCCCAGCATCTCTTCCATCCCGTACAGGTGCATTTCCTGCATGCGTTCAGGCTCGATGTCCACACCATACTTCGCCGCGTGGAACACGTGGATCAGCAGCCCCTGAATCACTTCGCACAGCGCCCCAACATCTTCCGGGAGGCGCCGCAGCAACTCCGCGTACGGGCCCGGTTCCGAATGTTCACTGTGTGCCGCGTAGAATGTCTTCGATTCCATGCGCAACGTCATCTGCGTCCTTTCGTTCGCTTGTTCCCTTTGTGGGCAGCCGCGATTTGCCCGAATTCCGCATAGTCTACTAAAGTACCTGCCAACGTACTATCATGATTTCGAAAGGACACGCCCATGCTGTGCGCCATAAGCCTTCTGTTCGTTGCCGCCGCCGGCCCCAATCTCCTGACCGATCCGTCCTTTGAAAACGGTCTGGCCCACTGGGAGCAGGCCGGTCCCCCTGCCCGCGTGGATTCCGTGCAGGTTGACGGCCGGTCCGCAGCCCGGATCGTGGTTCCCGACGGCGCGTCCGTTGCCTGGCCATCCATCGCCCAGCGGGTTCCCGTGGCGCCCGGCGATCTGCTCGAAGGCGCCGCCGACGTCCTCGCACGGGACATCCACGACGGCTTTGGCGCCTACCTGGCCGTTGAATTCCACGACGCGGCAGGACAACGCCTCAGCTTCGGCCAGTCTCGGGGACTGCGGCCGGAACCCGAATGGAACGCCCTGTCCGTCCGGGCCGTCGCCCCCGAACACGCCGTCTCCGCCCGCCTCTGTCTGATTCTTAACGGCCGGGGAGAGGCCCAGTTCGATAACGCCCGGCTGATGCGGCTGGGCAACGTCCTCCCCGAGCCCCTCGAAGGCGATGTCCAGATCACGGTCACCGCGGAAATCGTCTGCGACCGCCTGGTGGGATTCGGCGCGGAAGACGACGGCTGGTTCTACGCACCCGAGAATCTGGACCGCGGCATCGGGGCGGACGACATCGCCCTGCGCGAGAAGCGGATCGCGTGGCTCGACCCCGACTGGATCCGTATGTTCTTCTGGTACAAGGATTGGAATCCCAGCGGCGACTGGACGACCTTCACCTTCGACAGTCCCAACATGCAGAGCCACTGCCGTACCCTCGCCCTGTATCAGCGGATCGGCGCTGCCGTCAATGTCACGGGCGTCGAGTGGGGGGTGAGCGATCCCTTCGGCCACCCCGCGGAAATGGCCGCGGCCATCGGGGCCCTCCTGGAGCACCTGATCAAAGAGAGGGGCTTCACCTGCGTGCGGCAATGGACCCTCACCAACGAGCCCAACTCCCATTTTGTCCAGCTCGGCTATCCCTTCGAACGCTACGTCGAACTCCACCGCCTCGTCAAAGCCGAATGCGCCCGTAGAGGGCTGGACGTCAAAATCACCGGCAGCGACGACACCGGCGGGTTCGAGTGGTTTCAGGCTTGCGTCAGCAACGACGCATACTTTGAGGCAGCCGATCTGTTCGCGTCACACCGCTACTTCCCCTATGCCGACCGGATCCTTGCCCCTTACTTCTTCGAAGACCGGCTCAACGCGCTCGCGGGGAGACCTCCCGCCAAACCGTTCGTGGTCGCTGAGCTCGGATTTCAGGACCACCGTTCCGGCACCTTCGCCAATCCGATCATGGAGGATTACCCCTATGCCCTCTGGACGTGCGCCTTCATCCTCGACGGATTGAACCGGGGCGTCGCGGGGTTCAGCATCTGGTGCATGCACGAGGTCTACTATCCCGGCGGCAGCCTCATGAACTACGGCCTATGGAACTACCGCGACCGCGGATGGGGCATCCGGCCCGTCTACCACGCCCTCGGCTGTTTCACGCGCATGACCGAGGCGGGTGATCCCGTGCGGAAATCCGTGTCCTCACACCCGGCACACGCCTCCGCCGCGGTCGTGAGAGATGTGGTGTTCTGGGTGAACCAGGCCGACAGGGAAGTCCCCCTGGTGTTTTCGGCGGCACTTGCGGGGCCGGCCACCGCGTATACACGGGACACGGTCACCGCGGATGATTCTCTGGGAATGGAAGTGCCGGTACGGCAGAATCGTTTTGTTGCTCCGCCACAGAGCTTCGGCTACCTGCGCCTCGAAAACTAGCCAGCCGACTGCCGGCGCAGTTCGGTCACATACTCCTCGCAGTCCTCGTCTGCCGGCGCCTCATTGGCTTCCTCCGCGGGCGCGGCCGGCGCCGCGCCGGAACCGACCTTGCTCACATTGATCGCTTGAAGCCCTTTCGTGCTGTGCAGCAGCTCAAAGCTGACAAGGTCGCCTTCTTTCAGTGTGCGGAACCCCTCCATCTTTATGGCTGAGTAGTGAACGAAGATGTCCGGTGTGCCGTCGATGACGATGAACCCATAGCCCTTCGTGTCATTGAACCACTTTACCCGCCCTTCGCGAAAACCCGAGAGCGATTCATTCACCATAACGGCGACCTCCCATTCGAGAATCCCTGGCGTTTTCCCGCGCGTGATTCGCCCCGCAGGAAGACTCCCTGGGCAAAACGCCAGTCCGTTCGCGCGCATGTATGCACGACGATTCCCTATTGCTACCCTATGTAACATGAGAATCTTCCTAATTGTTTCGCGCGCTCGCAGGAATCCGTCTTGTTCCCCGGCGCGGCGGCCCCATATCCAGAGCGGCGTTCCGGTTGACCCGGAATCGCATGGCCCGTATACTCTAGTCCAGCTTGGAGTTAGGCGGGCCGCGCCCCCGGTTCACCGGCGAAGTCCCGCGCAACGTGATGACCCACGGAGCTGACCATGCGCATTCTTGTCACCGGCGGCGCCGGATTCATCGGCTCGCACCTCTGCGAAGCCCTCGTGCAGCAGGGAAACCAGGTTACCGTCCTGGACGACCTCAGTACCGGACGGTTCGAGAACATCGAGCACATCCCCGGTCTCACCAGCGTCATCGATTCCACCCTGAACAAGGAGATTGTGCGCGACCTGGTTCGCGAAGCCGACGTGGTCTATCACCTGGCCGCCACCGTCGGCGTGCAACTCGTCGTCGATCAACCCGTCCGGACGCTCGTCAACAACATCCGGGGCACGGAGAACATCCTCGAAGAAACCTCACGGTACCGCCGCCGGCTTCTGATCACCTCCAGCAGCGAAGTGTACGGAAAGGGCATGAATCCCGAATTCCACGAAGACGACGACCGCGTGATGGGCGCGACGTCGCTCAGCCGGTGGGGGTATGCCGCGTCCAAGGCCATGGATGAATTCCTCGCGCTCGCGTACTGGCACGAAAAGCGCCATCCCGTCGTCATCGTGCGCCTCTTCAACACCGTGGGACCCCGCCAGACCGGGCGCTACGGCATGGTCATCCCGCGTTTTGTGGCCCAGGGCCTGCGGAATGAACCCCTCACCATATTCGGTGACGGCGAACAGTCCCGCTGTTTCACCTACGTCGGCGATGTTGTGCCCGCGCTGATCCGGCTGATGGAACGTTGTGACTTGTCGGGCGAGGTCTTCAACATTGGCGGAATCCGCCCCATTTCGATGAAAGAGCTGGCCCAGTGCGTCATCCAGAAGACCGGCAGCACCGCCGGCGTCACCTATGTCCCGTACGACCAGGCCTATGGACCCGGCTTTGAAGATATGCGCGCACGCGTGCCCAGCATCCGAAAAATCCGCGAGGCCGTGGGATTCGAGCCCCGTACCACGCTCGACGAGATTCTCGATGTTGTCGTCGAAGATGTGCGGCGGAGGCTGCAGGATCAGCGACCCATGTGACCGTGCCCCAGCGGCCTCGTCAGTCCGGATATCGCCTGAGATGCTGTCCAGCCTCCGGGATCCCCGTATCCAACCTCGGCGGTTTCACGAGCTCCTTATCTGATCAACGTCGGGCGGATTTCCTGGATCTTCGCGTTCTCCTTCGGCAGGAACTCCTCGTCCAGCGATTCCTGGAAGAACTGCGGCGGCCGCGAATGATCCATAGTCACAGACACCTTGCCGCCCTTGGTCCGCACCCCCGTCGCGTAGATCGGCGGCAACCCTTCGGGCTCGATGCTGATCCAATCCTTCTCTTCTCTCCCCTCCGCAATGCGTTCCACGGCTTCCATGGCCTTCTTGACCCGTTCCTCCACCGGCATCGAGGCCAGGTCCGGAACCGGCGGTTCCGCGGGTTCCGGGGCCGCCGGTTCGGGCGGCGTCACAGCGATGTTCTCCGCATAGATCGGACTGGAAAGCGCCAGCACCGTCAGGGTACCCAGCCCCGTCTCCTCAAATGCAGTCGCGGGATTCGTGATGGAAGCCTGTTCCACAACCCGCGCCCGGAACACCGTGAAGCGATCCGGCATGATGTCGATGCGTCGATCGTATTTCTTGGAGCTCATGGTCTTGGAAATGATGGGCTGGCCGTCCGCGAAAATCTGCACCTTCTTGCCTTTCGCGTTGCGGACACTGACCACCAGTCTGGCTTCGGTGCCAATGGGAATCATCCCGCCCATCGGCACGAAGATGGTGCGGTTGTTGAGCTTTACGTTGGCGTACAGGTCGACCGTGGGCCCGTCCGGACCCGACGACACGAAGGTCCGTCCCTGCCGGAGTCCCCGGAGGATGCCCTTCAGGGATTTCTCGGTGGCGTACACGTAGGTGACCGGTTGCCCCAGCGCCACCGTGCTGGCCGACGACATGCTGCCGGCAATCGGGCTTACGCGCATGCCGCTGCTCAGGTGGGCGTCCCAGAAGATCTCCGACTTCGCATTCGCCGCCAGATGGGTCGTTGCGGCCGCCTGAGCTATTGGGTACACCAGTTTCCCTTCGACGTATTTCCCGGGCACCTTCAGCGCGGTTTTCGGATCCCGTTCGAGACGTTTCTCACCGCGAACCTGCAAGTCCTCGTCCAGATCCGTCAACTGTACGGGAGGCATGCTGCGCCAATCCCGGCACCACACTTCGATGGCATTGGCATATTCCAGTCCCCACTGCCACGGCGCGTCCCGAAAACACGGGTGGGCGATCGCAAAGATGCCCCCCTGCGTCTGTACCCGGCGCATGATCGCCTGGGCGTGCGCAAAGGTATCGGCACGTTCCGGAATCGTCTTGGGACCATAGATCAGGGCGTATCCCCGTTTTGTGTCGCCCCATTTCATCGCCGGAATCAACACCACCGAGTTCGATTTGAACCCGGGATCCTGGCAGGCCGCCATCGTATTGAGGTCCGTTATCGCCAGAAAATCCAGGCGGGCCTTCTCCGCACGCCGCACCAGGTCCGCCACCGTCTCCGTGCCTTCCCCGTAGCTCGAATGCGCGTGCAGCTCGCCCTTGTACCATCCCGCCGCCTTCTTCAGGACGACGTCCTGATCCGGCAGGGGCGTCACGCCCGGCATGCTCGCCGCGTCAAACCGGTCCGTTCCATGCTCTTCCTCGATACGGTCCAGCACCAGATCGAAATCGGCATCGAACGACAGCAGCGGCCGCTGCCCGCCGCCCTCCGTCAGCGTCAACGGTACGCTTGCCATCCCGTTGGTCTCGACGGAAACGTCGCGAATATCCACCAGCACAGGCACCCCGCGCTCATAGACATAGGTGTAGGCGGCGTACTCGCCCGGAGGACAGCCGGCCACGGCCGCTCCGTCGCTGACCTTCAGGAGAAAGGCCTGGTCCCCGTCCTTCTTCCGCAACACCACCTTGCCCGGAAGAGGCCGGCCAACCACATCGCTCAGATCGGCGTGCACCTGGCTTGTGGAACTATTCTGTCCTATACTAACTGTAAGCAGAGCACAGACATCCAGATGTGAGGCTTGACTCATGGAGGATATGTGATACAATACAGAGAAGGTGGCCAGAAACAGCCGTGTCCGGAACGCAATGACCTGCACGTCGAATCTCCCTCGTCGGTAGGTTGTAGGTTGTCTCGTTGCGTTAAACCATTATACATGGCTTACAGTGTATCGGGTACCCCTGTCTTTTCGTGTCGCGGGCTCCGGTCGTCCCGGGAAGCCCGGCACAAGGTAACACAGACAGCGGGCAGTTGATAACGAATTCAGGAGGTGTGTCGAAATGCTATTGAGTATTGACATTAACAGCAACGTGGCCGTCTACGTCCAGATTGAAAACCAGGTCCAGTTTGCCATTGCATCCGGCAAACTGCAGGCGGGCGATCAATTGCCGTCGGTACGTGAGCTCTCCGAGCGCTTGAGTGTGAATCCCAACACCGTAGCCAAGGCGTATCGCGACCTCGAAGTCATGGGACTGCTCTACACGCGCCGGGGCATGGGCGTCTTTGTCAACAAGGGCATCGAGAACAAGTGCCGCGAAGAATGTCGCCGCCGGACTATTGAACGGATGCATGAAGTCGTTGCCGAAGCCAAGGCCGCCGGCATGCAACGCGATGAGCTCTTCGAAGTCCTCACACGAAGCTACGAACTGGACGTCGAACCGTACGCCGAAACCCCGCCCGAGGTGGTCGAACTGGCCAAACTCCAGAGCCGGGGCAACTAGCACCGGCGCATTGCCAACGAATCCCGCCCCGGGAACCGCCTCGGTCAGGCGGTCCCGGGGCGGCTGTTTCTACCCGCCCCCCGGCTCTTATCAAGAGAAACTCCTGCTAAAGATCCGCCGGATGTCAATTGATGTCTATCCTGTCCATCCTTCCCGGGTCCCCGCCAGCACTGCTATCTCACGTGTTCACTTGGCTTTGCTTCGGCGGTCCCCCGGATACCCCGAACACCACTTTTGTCAAGAAAACAGTTGACACGTGCGCCGAATGCGCGTAGAATCATAGTTGGAAGCTCGGATTTCCACGGTGCGGAAGGAGACACCGAGCGGGTGCTGCATTTCGTGCTGATGGACGATTGGCTTCATGAATTCTAATCATAATTGTGGTCTTGGCGCATACAAACAGCTCTAAAAGCAGGATGGGACGTCATTATGAGTGCGGGTGTAGAAGTCAATGCTCAGGAGACCGGCGACACGGTTACGCAATCATATTCCGCTCCGCAGTCGCACACGGCCGGCGTCAGCGCACCGGCGGCCACGGGTCATGAAGTGCGCGAACGTCATGGCGAACGGCTGACCCACGGGGCGAAGGTCAAGCGCGGCCAGCTCAATGCGGTGCAGCAGGGGCGCTACGGCACGGGTCCGGCGCCTTACGGCTACCGGCGCGGCAGGGAAGGGGAGAATCCGCTCGAGGTGGACGACGCGGAAGCCGAAGTGGTGCGCCTCATCTTCCGCGAATACCTCAATACGCGCAGCACCGGCAAGGTGGTGGAGTATCTGCATTCCAAAGGCATCACCACCCGGAAAGGCAACAGCTGGTCGCGGCAGGCCATTTCGATCATCCTGTCGAACCGCACTTACCGGGGGCGCGTCAGTTACGGCGATGTCGAAACGCAAGGGCTGCACGACGCCATCATCGAACCGGCCCTGTTCTACAAGGCGAACGCGCTGCGCGAACGGAAGCGCCGCAACCGCGGCCGCAGGTAATCCGCGCACTCTCAATCCGCTCACGGCTCGGAACGCCGGGCGTCACGGGTGGGTTTGCCCGTCTTCTCCCGCCCGCGGGATTGCCATGCGAGAGCCGGGTTTGGCTATAATCCCTCCGCGCACGCTCGATTTATCACGGTTGCCACCCTCGCAGGCCGGGAGACTGCGGCGTCCGCGGCGGGCAGCCCGGAATCGAGGCGCCGAATAAGGAGCTTTCCCATGTTGAACCGCGCGTCCGTTGCCCTGGTGGTCATCGACGTTCAGGAATCCCTCATGCCGAAGATTCCTGCCGCCCCCGTGATTGTGGAGGAGATCATCCGTCTGATTCGGTTCGCCCGGCTCCTCGGCCTTCCCATCCTGTGGACGGAGCAGTATCCCAAAGGGCTCGGACCGACCGTTCCTGAGATCGCCGGAGAGCTCACGGGGCTCACGCCGATCGAAAAACTGGCGTTCGGCTGCATGGCGGATCCCCAATTCGTGGCGGCTCTCCAGGAAACGGGCCGTACCAACCTCCTCATCACGGGCGTCGAGACGCACATCTGCGTTCTCCAGACGGCCCTGGGGGCCGTCGAACGCGGATTCGAGGTCTGGGTGGCGGCCGATGCCGTCGGAGCGCGGGAAGCGCGTCAGCATGATGCCGCCCTCAATCGCATTGTCGACAGCGCCTGCCAGCTCGTGACGGCCGAAATGGCCATGTTCGAAATCCTCGAGAAGGCCGGCACCCCCGAGTTCAAACAGTGTCTTCCGCTGCTCAAGCGATAAGAAGGAGAAATCTCATGGGACATATCGCAGCAACTGCTCTGGTCATGGTCTTGTGCGCCGGAACCGCCGCCGCGGCGCCGCTGTCCGTTCAGTACGATGACGACGGAATGATCACCGTAAACGGCCAGCGCACCCTCATCATCGGCTCGTACTACCCGGCCCAGTCCGACCGGCCCTATGCGGACATGGCCGAGGCGGGCTTTAACCTCGTACGCACCAACGGCAGTCCCGAAGAAATGGATAAGGCGCTCGCCGCCGGTCTCATGACCTGGACCAGCGTCGGCACCATCGACCTCGAAAACCGCGAGGCCAGCACGGCCAAGCTCCTCGACGCGGTCAATGCCATCAAGGAACACCCGGCGCTGGCGTTGATCGAGAGCGTCGATGAACCCGCCTGGACCTGGATGAAGGCCGAGACGCGGGTCCCGGCACAACCGTTCGTCGAGGCGTATCCCCTCATCAAGGCCGCCGATCCCCATCATCTCCTGTACATGAACCACGCCCCCACCAACCTGGTCAAGACCATGCAGGCGTACAACGCCGGCACCGATGTGGTCGCCTGCGACATCTACCCCGTCAATCCCGGCGGACTCCGGCCCATGTACGCCCTTTTCGAAGACGGCCACCAGGGCGATCTCAACAACCTGACCATCAGCCAGGTGGGTGATTATGTGGACAAAATGCGCCGCGTCACCGGTCCGAACCGGCCCTTGCTGATGGTCTTGCAGGCCTTCGCCTGGGAAGCCCTGCGCGACGAAAAGGAACGCGACGAGAGCAAGGTGCTCTATCCGACGTGGGAAGAAGGCCGTTTCATGGCGTTCCAGTCGATTATCAAAGGGGCCAACGGCATCATCTACTGGGGCAGCTTCAGCATGCCTCAGCCTTCCGACGCGTGGACGGCCATCACGCGCACCGCACGCGAAATCGCCGATCTCGCGCCCGTCTTGTCCGAGCGCACCGCGGCCTTCGCGCCTTCCGTCGACTACCATGAAATCGGCCACTCGGTGGACGACGGCGTGCAATGGCTCGTGAAAGAAAGCGGCGGCGCCCTGTATGTCTTCACGTGCAACGCCTATCGGTATCCGTGCCGCGCGACCCTCGCCGGGTTCGGCGAATGGAAGACCTGCACCGTCCTCAACGAGAATCGCACCCTCGAGATCGCGGACGGCGGCGTCACCGACGACTGGAATGCGTTCGACGTCCATGTCTACCGCTTCGGCAAAGAATAGGCGCGGGTGAAACTCGTGGATCACGCGCCCGTCTAATTTACCGGCCAGGAAATTCGGGGGTGACGCGCCAGGCACGAGAAACGCGGCAATCATGACGCACAGAGGCCTGCCATTCGGCGGTCAGGGCTCTCCGGACACGGCAACGTGGGGGAGAGGGTCAGCCATCCATCGGTTCGGGAATCTCGGCGTTCTCGTCGTCCGGGGATGCCGGTGCGGGGGGCGCGGGCGCGGCCGAGTCGCCCGCTGCGTTCGCCGCGGTTTCCGGCGAGCTTGTTTCCGCCTTGGGTTTCTCTTCTGCCGTGCGCGGTTCCGTGCCCGCGCTGGCGCTGGGATGTGTCCCCGCGGACTCGCCGGTCTTCTGGCCGGACGATGCGCGGTAGTAGCCCGAGTCGTCGCGGGAATCCGTCAAGGCGTCGATGTAACTCTCAGGGTCGTAGCTCTTGACCTTGTCGATTTCCTTCTTGATGGGCACGATCTCTTTGCGGAGGTCTTCTTTCGCCTCTTCGACATACGAACGCAGATCACGGATGGTTCGCATGCAGATCTTGGCGAACTCGGGAAACCGCTCCGGGCCGATGATGACCAGAGCGATTCCGGCCACCAGGACCATCTCTCCCATACCCATTCCAAGCATGCTGTCGGCTTCTCAGGTTATGCGCGCGGGCTTACGCCTCGCCGCGCTCTGCTCTTTTCTTTTTACTGCGCACCACCAGATACGATAACAAAATGCTTGCTTCGTATAGTATCAGCAACGGCACCAGCATGACCATCATCGAGAACACATCGGGCGGAGTCAACACGGCCGCCGCCACCGCCAGAACCACCAGGGCGATCTTGCGGTACTTCTTCAAGGTCGCCGGCGAAAGCAAGTCCATATAGACCAGGACCAGAACCACCATGGGAAACTGGAAGGCGATAGCGAATCCGGTCAACAGCTTCACAATGATGGGGATGGTCTCGTCGCGGCGCAGGTTCAATTCGATTTCGGGCGAGATAAACGTGGTCAGGAGGTAGGGAATCACCACCGGCAGTATGCCAAAATAGGCAATGCATACCCCTACAATCGCCAGTACGCTGCCGCCCATGAGCAGGATGCGCACGGCCCGTTTCTCATTCGGTTTGAGTCCCGGAAAGATGAACGCGCAAAGCTGATAGATAATGTAGGGCGAAGCCAGCAACAGCCCCGCGTAGGCCGCGACCTTCAGGCGGAGAAGCACGGGGGCGAGGATGTTCGTCCACTGCTGCCGGACTCGGGGTGTCGCCGGCTGGCCGCTTGGTGCGGTCGCGCTCTCCTCCGGCGCCGGGGTCCCTTCGCCGTCCTCGGACGCGGACGGCGGAGGCTGTTCTCCCTGGCCGGCGGGCTGCTCTTCCTCGACCATGAAGCCGATGATGGGCCACATCAGGGCGTCCTCGAGATAGGCGCCCAGCGCATACGCGGCGAACATCCCCACGATGGCCGCGATGCCTGCCCGGATGATGCGGATGCGAAGTTCAGCCAGATGCTCCGTGAAGGTCATGCGGGCTTCGTAATCGTTGTTGTTGCTTTGTTCTGGCATCTGAATGGAAATCCAATGTGGCCGCGATTACGTGGCCGTCACCGGCCTCTGAACATGAACAGGCGGGCAGCAATCGTGCAAAGGTCGCAACCCAGAACACAGGTAGTATACCGCTGGCAGGCCCCCGCATCCAAATTGCCCCGCGCGGCGGTGCGGAGCTCGATTCGGCCCCTAAAACAGACTGCCCTGTTCGCCGCTGCTCACGTTGGCGGCGCCTCCTCCCGTCTCGCGGGTTTCCTGGGCCGGGGGCCAGGCCGGTGCGCTTTCCGGGGACGGCATGGCCGTGCTTGCCGTTGCCTGCACGCGTTCCTTGAGGGCCTTGCCGGGCTTGAACGACGCCACGCGCTTGTGATCGATCGGCACTTCCTGGCCCGTTCGCGGGTTCCGGCCCATACGCGCGTCGCGTTTCTTTACCTCGAACACGCCAAAATTCCGAATCTCGAGCCGGTGTCCCTCGGCCAGACATTCGGTAATGGTATCCAGAGTCTCCTGGACGACATCCGCGACTTCATTCTGGGTGTAGCCGAGCCGTTCCGCAATCTCGATCACCAACTCCCGTTTGGTCACGTTGTTCTCCTTTCGCTGCCGCACTTCAACCGCCTCGCGGGCGCCTCTCCCCCCGGGCGCACGGTTGCCGGCTGCACCTGCCACGGCCCGACATGTCATGCGACCGCTCGCGCCGTTCCCTACGTATACCAGGCACTGCGTCGCGGGACCTGCACGCGCGGCCTCGCCTGCACGCCGTTCGCCCGGCGGAAACGCGCCCACCCGCAACGGGTCATTGGCCCCCGAAGAGATCCTGGAACGCGTCCATATACATGCCCCGAATCTGCGGGACTCCGACCATGATCCCGACGATAATCAGGAGCACTACGATGATGATGACGGTCTTCTTGGCCTTATCGGACATGCCGCCGCCGCCCCCTGCCGCCGGCGTATCGAGACCGCCTACAAAGACCTTCTCGCCTCCGAGAACCCGCCCGCGCTTGTCCTCGAGACCGCCGAGGGTTTCGTTGATCGAGATAAACGCGCGGTGCCATTCGCCTTGCAGTTTCTTGACCGCAATCTCCGACTGCCCGAAGATATTCTCCAGACTCGTTGCACCCGCAACGATGTTCATGGTATTGCCGTCGATGCGGTAATCCTGCCCAAGACTCTCCCGCAGAATCTGATGTTCCCGGGCGAGCTTGCTCTTGATCTTAAGGAACTGATTCTCCAATTCCGGCCGGTTGGCGTTTTCCGCCGGAAACGCGGACAGGATTTGGTTGAATAGCAGCCAGTCGTTCAGGAATTCCCGGCATAGCTGCAGGTTGCGGTCAAGATGCGCCAACGCCCGTTGCTGCTTTTTCCCCAGATTCTTCGGAGGCTGCGTCATTTCGAGTCGCCTTTCTATCCGGAAGTGAAACTGCCCATATCAACGGTACTTTAGCACAAGGCCTACCCAATGTCAAAGGTATAAGTCTTGCAATTTTCATGGCTTAGCGCAGATTTGCCCCTCTTTTTACCCCGCTTTCCGGTTGAGGAAATTGCGCAGCATCTGCTTGCCCGGTTTCGTCAGGATGCTCTCGGGATGATACTGCACGCCCCAGATCGGATAGTGTCTGTGCGCCACCCCCATGATGATCTTGTCGTCCGTCTCCGCGATGATCTCCAGCTCGTCCGGGCAGGTTTCGCGGCGGATGATCAATGAATGGTACCGGGTCGCCTCGAACGGCGACTCAATCCCGTCGTACAACACATTGCCGAAGTGGTGGATTCTGCTGAGTTTACCGTGCATGACCCGGTCCGCACGCACCACCTCGCCGCCAAAGGCCGCGCCGATGCTCTGATGTCCCAGGCACACCCCCAGGGTCGGGATTTCCGGCCCCAGCTCACGGATGACCTCAATCGAAATCCCGGCTTCCTGGGGCGTGCAGGGCCCCGGCGACACCACGAGATGGTCGGGTTTCAAGGCGCGAATGCCCGCCACATCAATGGCATCGTTGCGATACACCCGGACGTCACCCTCCATCTCGCCCAGATACTGGACAAGGTTGTAGGTGAAGGAGTCGTAATTGTCGATAATCACGATCATGATTCAAGCCCTCTCTCCGCGAACTCGACCGCCCTGAAGAGCGCCTTCGCCTTGTTTACGGTTTCCTCGTACTCACGTTCGGGAACACTGTCGTAGACAATCCCCGCGCCCGCCTGCACATACGCCACCCCGTCCTTGATGATCATCGTGCGAATGACGATGCAGGTATCCATGTCGCCCGAAAAACTGATGTACCCGCATCCACCGGCATACGGTCCCCGCCGGACGGGCTCCAGCTCGTCGATGATCTCCATGGCGCGGATCTTCGGGGCGCCGCTGACCGTGCCCATGGGGAAGGTGGCCCGCAACGCGCTGAAGGCGTCCTCGCCTTCTTTCAACGTTCCCTCGATCTCGCTGACGATGTGCATAACGTGGGAGTAGCGCTCGATATACATCAAGCGGTTCTCCGTGGGGGCGACCGTGCCCGGCACGCTGACGCGGCCCACGTCGTTCCGGCCCAGGTCAACCAGCATGATGTGTTCCGCGATCTCCTTCTCGTCCGCCATCAGCTCCTTCTCCAGAAGCGCGTCTTCGTCGGACGAGGCGCCCCGGGGACGCGTGCCGGCGATGGGGCGCACCTTGCACCGGTTCCCCCGGACCTGGGTCATGACCTCCGGGCTCGAACCCACCAGGGTCAGCTCGGGGAACTGCACGAGGGTCATGTACGGCGACGGGTTGATGCAGCGCAACGCGCGGTACACGTTGACCGGGCTGGCGTGAAGTTCGCGCTCAAAGCGCTGCGACAGCACGATCTGGAACGCGTCTCCGGCCTTGATGTACTCCTTCGCGCGCCGCACAGCCTCACAGAAGCTGTCGCGCGTAAAACTCGATGTCGGCTCTTCGTTGACCGTGCCGGTGTGTATCCGCTCGGTGGTCAGGACCAGGGGTTTTCGGAGGGTCTGCTCGATTTCGTCAATCTTGCGTATGGCCTCGTTGTAGGCCGCCAGGGGATCGCCCTGAACGTGCGCATTCGAGACGATCTTCAGCCGGTTATTCACGTGGTCGAAAATCAGGATGGTGTCCGTGATCATGAAATAAAGATCCGGCGCATTGAGGGTATCCGGATTGGCGTCCGGGAGCTTCTCGAAGTGCCGCACCTCATCATACGAGATGTACCCCACGGCGCCCCCGTGAAACTCGGGCAAACCCGCCACGCGGATCGGCCGGTATTCCTGCATGTGCTTGCGCAGGTCGTCCAGCGGGTCTCTGGATTCGAACGAGGTGGCCCTCCCGTCGCGGGTGATGGTGACCGTCGTGCCCTTGGAACAGAACACGGTGGAGGGGTTCGCCCCCAGGAAGGAATACCGGCCCAGCCGGTCCGCCTGTTCCACGCTTTCGAGCAGGAACGAGTACCTCTGGTTCTTGGCGAGCTTGATGTACGCGGTGACCGGCGTCTCGACGTCGGCCAGGATCTCTTTGTATACCGGCACGATGGCGCCTTGCCGGGCGATCTGCCGGAATTCGTCAAGCGATGGATGATGCATGGCGGTTTCCTCACTCAGTTCTCGGCGACGCCGTCGCCGGCCAGGTACACGGCGCCGTCGGCATCCACCTTACGGTAAAAACAACTGGTTTCATTCGTGTGGCACGTGGGGCCCGAGGGGTCGCATTTCACCAGCAGCGCGTCGGCGTCGCAGTCCGTGCGCACTTCCGTTACCCTGAGGAAGTTGCCCGAAGTCTCGCCCTTGAGCCAGAGTTTCTGCCGTGAGCGTGACCAGAAACACGCCTTCCGCTCGCGCAGGGTGTAGTCGAGCGCCTCGCGGTTCATATAGCCGACCATCAGGACCTGGCCCGTGACGTGGTGTTGGATGACCGCACAGACCAGCCCCTTGTCGTCCAGCTTCACGAGGTCCTGAATGTTGCCGATTCCTTTGCCGGATGCACCTGTAGTCATGATGTTTTCTCCCTCGATGGAAAGATCAGCGGAAACTCACAAAACGAGCGAATGGAAATAAGAGGATGCCCGGGGAGATTAGGAATGGGCACACCAACGCCATCGCCAAAGGTGGGTCGGATGCGATGACATGGTGCCTTCTCCCGGGGTCTGCGGGGAACCAGTCCCCACGGTTGCCTTGTGCGGACGTAGTATTGCACACGCTCCGTTCCTTTGCAAGTCCCCTGCCCGCCGCCCCATCCGGTCCGCCTGAACGTTCCTCGCGACGGCGCCCGGGCGCGGCCCGGCCGGGAACTCACCAGAGCGTATTCTTGTCTTCCTCGTCCTCCCCGGCCTCGGAGTCTTCGTCCTCCTCGCTGGCCGGTTCGACATCTTCCTCCTCGTCTTCGTCCTCGTCATACTCGGGTTCGGGCAGCGCCGCCCCGGGAAGCGAGGCCCCGTGCGACTCGGCCGGAGTTTCCTCTTCGAGGGCTTCCAGGGCCGTGCCCGTGGGGCTCTCGGTTTCGTGGCGCCAGGATTTCGCCGCGGACGCCGCTTCCTTCCTGTCCGGCGTTTCGGCGGGCAGCACCACGCTGTCCTCGATGACGATATCGACGATGTTCAGGTCGGCGGTCACGGCGGTTTCTTCGCCCAGGATGCGTTTGGTCTGGTCAACGATGAATTCGCTGACTTTCGCTTCGACGTCGCGCGCGCTCACGTTGGCGGGTTTCCGAAGGGTGACGTCGGCCTGGATGTGGACGTTCCGGGCGTTGTCCGACGGCGTGATCCGCGCGTTGATGCGTTTCGCCTCGCTGATCTTGCGCGCGGCGCGGTTCAGGGTCTGCTCGACGGAATCCAGTTGGATGCTCACGTTGCCGTGAGCGCCTTTGAACGCGATCTTGCGGCTGTCGCGGGATCGTTTCGGCCAGGGGATCAAACCGATCAGCGCCACGAGGATCAGCGCCACGCCCAGGCTCCACCGTAACGCCGTGTTGTCGGGAAGACGCGAGGCCAGCACGGTGTAGGCAGTGGAAAGGTCCAGGTAGAAAGCGGCGACGCCGGCCGCCAACAGCCCCACACAGATCACCCGCCACACAATGGCCTGTATCAAACGCATGGTTCGTGTTCCTTCCTGTGTTCGCAGCCCGTCAGACGCCGTCGCCCGGTTTCCGCATCACCCCGAGCCATTCACATACTGATCGATTATATCAGGGCCGATGTCCCCGCGGCGAAAACGGTCTCCAGACACAATCCGCGCACACAAGCGCGCCGTGGTCTTGATGCCGTCCGCGGCAAATTCCTGCAGTGCGGCGCTGAGACGGTCGATGGCCTCTTCACGCTGCGCGCCACGCGCGATGACCTTAGCCAGCAACGAGTCATAGAACCGGGGCACCGTATACCCCGCGAACAGATGGCTGTCGACGCGGATCCCGGGGCCGCCCGGAAGATGGCAACGGGGCACGGCGCCCGGCGAGGCCGAAAACCCGTGTTCCGGATCCTCCGCATAGATGCGCGCTTCGATCGCATGGCCGGACGGCCGGGCGCGCACATTGCTGATGGGCTTTCCCGAGGCGATGCGGATCTGCTCCTTCACCAGGTCGACCCCCGTGACCTCTTCGGTGATCGGATGTTCCACCTGAATCCGGGCGTTGAACTCAATGAAAAAGAACTGGTTGTCCGGAGTCAGCAGAAACTCCGCCGTACCGGCATTGGTGTAGCCGATGGCCTTCGCGGCCCGGAGCGCCGCCTTTGACATGCGCGCCCGCAGCGAGCCGGTCAGGCCAGGTGCGGGGGTCTCCTCGATGAGCTTCTGATGCCGCCGCTGGATCGAACATTCCCGCTCGCCCAGCGTGATGATTTTGCCGTTGCTGTCGCCCAGGATCTGAAACTCGACGTGGCGCGCCCCCTCAACAAACTTCTCGAGGTACAGGCCGCCGTCTCCAAACGCCGTTTCGGCCTCGATGGACGCCATGGAGATGGCGTTTTTCAGGGCGACGTCGTTGTGGGCGATGCGCATGCCTTTCCCGCCCCCGCCCGCGGAGGCCTTGACCAGCACCGGGAACCCGATCTCGCGCGCGAGCGCCAGGGCTTTCGCGGGATCCTCGAGCAGGCCGTCGCTGCCGGGAACCACCGGCACGCCGGCCGCCTTCACCTTGGCCCGGCACGCCGCCTTGTCGCCGCTCAGGGCGATCGCCTCCGGCGTCGGGCCGATGAATCCGATGTCGCAGTCCTGGCAGATGCGCGCAAATTTGGGGTTTTCCGCCAGGAATCCATAGCCCGGGTGAATGGCGTGCGCATCGCAGATCTCCGCCGCGGCGATGATGCTCGGGATATGCAGATAGCTCTCCGTGGCCGACGCGGGGCCGATGCAGATGCTCTCGTCCGCAAGCGACGTATGCAGGCAGTCGCGGTCGGCCGAGGAATATACCGCGATGCTGGTGACGCCCAGCTCCCGGCATGCCCGTATGATGCGTACGGCGATTTCACCGCGATTGGCTATCAGAATGCGTCGAAACATTCGCCCTCTCTTCGGGAATTATGCGCTCCGCTTCACTCGAGAGGTTCGACCGCGAACAAAGGTTGGCCGAACTCGACCGGTTCGCCGTTTTCCACGAGCACCTTCACGATCCTTGCCGGGAACTGTGCGGTCACCTCGTTCATGAGTTTCATCGCTTCGACAATGCAGACGGTCTGCTGTTCCTGCACGGCATCGCCCGGCTTCACAAAGGGCGGCTTGTCCGGCGCGGGCGCGGCATAGAATACGCCGACCATGGGCGAATCAATGGTGATAAGCTCGTCGTCCGGAGCGGCAGGCTCGTGCGGGGCGCCGGGGGCCCCGCCAGGCGGTACGGCCGCTTCAAGACGCGGCGGCGCCACGGTGTAGGCGGGGGGGCAGTAGGGCTGTTCCGGCGCGCCCTTCTTCAGGCGGATCCGTGTTCCGGCCTCCTCGATCTCGATCTCACTCAATCCGGACGCCTCAAAAATATCTAACAGCTCTCGAAGCTTTTCAACATCCACCTTCGCACCTCCCCCACTGGGGCGTGTGCCGCACGCCGGTTCGCTCTGGCTTATGTGCTGACCCGCTCGATGTAGGCCCCGGTCCGCGTGTCGACTTTTACCGTATCGCCTTCATTGACAAACAACGGCACCTGGATGGTCGCGCCCGTCTCGAGCGTGGCCGGTTTGGTTCCGCCGGAGGCGCGATCGCCCTGCACCCCGGGGTCGCACCGGGTAATCTTCAGGGTCACCGTGATGGGCAGGCTGAGCGAGATCACCTTGCCTTCGTACAGCAGGAGGCTGACTTCGTCGTTCTCTTTCAGCCAATCGCTCTTGTCGCCCACGATGTTCGGGCCCACGGGGATCTGTTCAAACGTCTCATGATGCATGAAGTAAAACAGGTCGCCGTCGCTGTACAGGTACTGGTGGGGGGTCTCCACGAGACGCGCTTCTTCGAATTTTTCCCCCGACCGGTAGGTGCGTTCCAGGACCCGCCCAGTGATCACGTTTTTCTGTTTTGTGCGCACAAACGCGCCGCCCTTGCCCGGTTTCACATGCTGGAACTCCACCAATTCCATCAGCTCGCCGTTCTCGATAATGACGATGCCGTTTCTGAAGTCCGCCGTCGATATCATACGTCGATCACCCTCAACTCCTTGGAGGCGGCTGACAGGATGTCGCAACCGTCTTCGGTAACAGCCACGAGATCCTCGATGCGGATGCCTCCCTTGCCAGGTAAGTAAATGCCGGGCTCGATGGTAATGACCATGCCCGGTTCCAGTATGGTGTCGGATTCGCGATTCAGGCGGGGGCCTTCGTGGATCTCTATGCCAACGCCGTGCCCCAGGCCATGCCCGAAATGCTTCCCGTGCCCCGCGTCTTCAATCAGGTCGCGAGCGATCGCGTCCAGTTCGCGGGCCGGGATTCCGGGGCGCACGGCCTCGAGCGCAATGCGCTGAGCGGTCAACACCAGCTCATAAGCCCCCTCAAACCACAATCGCGGGATCGTACCGAAAGCGTACGTCCGAGTCAAGTCAGAGCAGTACCCATCGAGCCTGCAGCCGATGTCCAGGAGCACCACATCCCCCGGCTGCAGCGGTGTGCCGCCCGGCGCCCCGTGGGGCAGGGAACTCCGCGGGCCAAACAGCGCAATCGGATCAAACGACGCCCCCGAAGCGCCGCGACGCTTGAACTCGTACTCGAAGCGGGCCGCCAGCTCCCGTTCCGGGAGCCCGGTATCCAGTTCTTCCAGGAGATCCGCGAGCACCCCTTCCGCCAGGGACGAGGCCCGCCGGATCGCCGCAATCTCTTCCGGCGACTTGATCCGGCGCAGCGCGGAAACGATATCGGGGTCGGGTGTCAGCGTTCCCGCGAACGCCGCTTGAATTTCGTGCAGTTCGGCCACGCTCAGTACGCCCGGATCGTACACCGCCGTCCCGGCGTTCACGTGGGCCAGCCGCTCGCCCGTGCGCGCGGGCAGGCTGCCCGTGACCTCTTCGATGTCGAAGCCCGCGACCTGGCCCTCCGCCTGTTCCGTGTACCGGAAGTCGCACAGAAACAGCGCCTCCCCGGGCGTGATCACCAGCGCCGACGTCGAACCCGTGAATCCCGACAAATACTGGTTGGCGGGGGCGGACAGGCTGAAAAGCGCGTCTGCGCCCGCCGCGGCGAGCCGTGCGCGCAGTTTCTCGATGCGCTCCGTCATCGCGCCGCCACGCTCTTGGCCGCGAGCAGGCCCAGCCGGTAGCTCTCGGCGCCGAACCCGGCGATCTGGCCCGCGGCGACCGGGGCAATCAGCGACCGGTGCCGGAATTTTTCCCGCGCGTGGATATTCGACAGGTGAATCTCGATCGTGGGAATGCCCACGGCGCTGACCGCGTCCCGCAACGCGACGCTCGTATGCGTATAGGCCGCTGGGTTCATGACGATCGCGTCCGCCCAGCCCTTCGCCGCCTGGATCGCGTCGACCAGGGCCCCTTCCGAATTCGATTGCACCGTGCGGAGTTCGATCCCGAGGCGTTTGGCTTCGTCCGTGAGCATCGCGTTGATGTCCTCGAGGGTGGTCGAGCCATAGACTTCGGGCTCCCGGGTTCCGAGCAGGTTCAGGTTCGGCCCGTGTATGATCAGCACATTCATGTTGCGTCCCCTTATTCGAGGCCGGCCCGCCGGCGGTTTGCCTGGTATTCGGCGATGCGTATCTCCTCCGCGCGCGCGGCCATTTCATCGGCCTTCTTCCGCAACGCGCCGCCTTTCTCCGTCTGCCCCGACTGCTGGAGGATCGCTCCGGTGTCGCGGAGCGCCCGGGCGTAGTTCTCCCACACCACCGGGCTCGAGGCAAAGAGTACCGTGCTCTGCTCATATTGCTCAAGGCTTTTGAAGAGGTCGTCCAACCGTTTTTCCGGCTCCATCCCGACGCGGGCGCGGGTGGCCAGGGCCGCCCCGTACTGCTCGTGGAGCCAGGCTTCCCGGGGGCTGCGGGCGAGCGCTTCGGCGGCCCAGGCCACGGCCCGGTTGCTCCAATCCAGGCGCTGCTCGTCCGCTGCCGCCGCTTCCGCAAGAAAATCGCACCAGGCCGACAACTGAACTGCCCGCAGAGGATCGTGCGGAAACAGGGCATCCGCTCCCTCCAGCAGGGTCAGCGCGTCTTCCGCGGCACGGATCCCGGTCTCGCGTGCGGCCGCCGGGTCCGTAATATTCAGATAGGCGCTCAGCCAGAGCGTTTCGTGGGCGCCCAGTTTCCGGGGCGTCTTGCCCGGCTCAGACACCCAGAATGAGCCGCAGCGCTTGAGCGCGTCCAGATCGGGTACCAGCGCGAGGGCGTCCCGCACAGGGATGTTAGCCGCGCGCCGGTCCTTCGCGACCAGTTCGGGCGCCTGAAACACAAAGAACTGGGCGGCCAGGAGGCGCGTCCGGAACTCCGGATCACTGCCCGCCAGGGCATCCGCTCTGTGGACCCGCACGCTCGCGCCAATGACCACCGCTACGCAGGCCAGAAACACGGCCGCGACCGGCCGCGCGTACCGCGATGCGGTCTGCCCGGCAGCCCGAGCTTCGGTCGCGGCGCAGAAGACGCCCGCGAGCAGACAGGCCATGCCCGCCAACCCCGGATTGACGAAATCGAAGTCCACCGCCGCGTGCAACAGAAACGCCAGAAGGCTGGCAAACAGCCCGGCAAGCAGCCACAGGCGCGGCGATTTCCGCATCCGGATAAGCTGCCGCAGCGCCCGCCACACAAACACCCCCCAGAACGCACAGAAGGCCAGTGCGCCAAACACGCCGGTTTCCGCGAAGATCTGCAGGTAGTCGTTGTGCGCGTGGTCGGTTTCTCCCGCTCCCACGTACTTGAACCGAGGGTACATCACAACAAAATTCCCGGGGCCGGTGCCGGTCCAGAAATCGTCGGCGATCATCGCCGCGCCTGTTCTCCAGTACGTCAGGCGCAGGAACATCGTCGCGGGATTGGCCAGTTCGTCGATGCTCATGTCGACGCCCTCGCGCACAAGCTGCGGCGATGGTTCCGCCGCCGCGCGGGCATCAAGCGTCGCGCCAGGCCCGGCGAACGCGAGCGCCACGAGCGCGGCGCCCGCCCATCGGGAGGGCAGCAGACCGGGTTTTCGCAGCAGGACAAAAAGCAGGGCCGCGGTAAACGACGTGGCCGCCACGAACGCCAGCAGGCCTCCGCGTGAAAAACTGTAGAACAGCGCAATCCCCGAGGCGAGCCCAAACGCCGGCAGCACGCAGGAGGCCACGGTCCACCAGCACGCGCGGAGACCATGCCGTTTCGTGACCAGGTACAGGCCCGCGCCGAGCGCGACGGGAACCACGCCGACCCACAAGCCCCACTGCAGCCAGTGCGCGCGCATGGATTCGTCCCGGTACGCCACCGCATGGAAAAACGACAGGGCCGTATACGCGACGAGACCGGACGCCGCCCACGAGCCCAGCCCGGCCCCGGCGGCCTGGGCGGCGTACGCGTCCGAACGCGCCGGCCGGCCATCGGTCCGGTTCAACAGCGTTCGCAAGGCCCGAATGCTGTAGATGGACGCGCCCAGCGCAAACGGCACGCACAGCAGCATGTATCCAGCCAGGGCGTTCGGGAACAGAAAGGTCCCGAACGCGCGGTTGGTGTTCAGGCGGCGCGCAATCTCCGGGTTCAACTCCCCCGCGCTGAAATAGCGCTGCACCAGGCTCGGGTCCGTTTGCACGCGTTCCCGCACGAGCGGGAGGTAGTACTTGAGATGCATTACGCTGAACGCGGCTTCCGCGAAGGCCCCGGCTACGAATCCCGACAGCACAATGGCGAAACTGCGGGGCCGGCGAAGGGTCTGCGAGGCCACAACAAACAGGAAGAAATGCCCCGCCCACACGAGCAGGGTGCGGTAACTGTTGTTGTACTGGACCGTGTCCAGCGTGGTCAGAACCGCCACCGCCAGGAACGCCGCGAACAGCCACACCAGCAGCGGGAAACGCAACCTCTCACGGCGCACCAGCATCCGCGCGCCGACCAAAGCGAACAGGGCGGCCTGCGCCCACAGGTAATAGTTGTTGACCGACGGGAAGGTCATGCCGTCCTGCCACGGCCGCAACAACGCTATCCCGCCCAGCACCAGCGCCGTGAGCCATTCGGCCAGCTCATCCTGCTGTTCCTGGCGCGACGGCGAAACGGCCGGGCCGCCGGGCGCGGATGCGGGCTCAGGCTCGTCCGCCGCGCGGTTTTCTCGGTGTTTTCGTCGACTCACGTGAAGGTACCCGCCATCCCTTGTCGCCCGCGCTCATGATGAGCACAATAAGAAGAAAAACGCCCGACGTCTGCGCCAGGATGATAACCGTGCCGACCGTGTTCACCTGGCGGAGCAGGCCGGCGCCCAGGCCGGTCACCGCCGCGACCAGGTAGATGAACTCGACCGCCTGCTGTTGCGTCATGCCGATGTTGACCAGCCGGTGCGAGAAATGCCGCCGGTCGCCCTGAAAAATCGGCACCTGCGCGCGCCAGCGGATGTAGATCACGCTCATCGTGTCGAAAATCGGCACGCTCAGCGCCAGCAACGGCGCCGCCACCGCGATCCTCGATGGCGTGCTCTCATTGTAGAACGTAATCAGGATCGAGAGCGTGGCCAGCAGGTAGCCGCAGAACATCGCCCCCGTATCGCCCATGTAGATCCGCGCCGGGTGAAGGTTGTGGATCAGGAACCCGAGCACGGCCCCCGCGAACACCATCAACAGCACGCAGATGAAGGCCTCGCGGGTTCGCAGCGCACAGATGAAAAACGAGAACGCCGCGATCGCGGCCACCCCCGCGCACAGACCGTCCATGTTGTCCAGCAGGTTCATCGAATTGGTCATGAATACGACCCACAGCACCGTCAACAGGCCCGACACGATAAAGGACGCCACGGGTCGGTGGCCCAGCCACGTCTCCGCGAAGAGGTTCAGCCTCATGTCGCTGATGACCAGCACCGCGGCCGCCACGCATTGTCCCAGCAGCTTCAGCCAGGGGCGCAGCGCCTGAAGATCGTCGACCAGCCCGAGAATGGCGATCAACAGCCCGCCTGCGAAGATCCCCAGCAGCTTGGTCTCGTGGTCTTTGCCCAGGAACTGGAACACGTGGATCTCCAGCCACTCGATGCCGAACTGGCGCACCGGCTCCACCAGCAGCAGGCTGCCAATCACCATCACGTAGAATGTCGCGACGATGGACACCCCGCCCAGCAGCGGCACGGGCCGTTTCTGCATTTTCCGGTCGCCCGGATGGTCCAGGATCTGCCAGCGCAGGGCGTACCGGCGCACCACGAACGTCAGCCCCATGGAGATTCCAAACGACAGGCCCAGCGTAACCGCGTACACCAGATACCAGTTTGTCCATGTCCGCATGGTCGTTCGCCGATCCTATCTGCGTGACTGCTCATGTGCCGCGACATACAGTTCGTATTCGCGGCGGGCCACCGTTTCGCTCCGGAATTCCGTCAACACCCTTGCCCGTGCGAATTCGCCCAGCCGCTGGCGTTCCTCCGGCCGGGCGAGCAACTGGTTGATCGCGTCCGCAAGCGCTTCCGCGTCGCGGGGCGGCACGTTGCGCCCCGTCCGGCCGTCCAGGTTTGCAAACTCTACACCGGTGCCCAGGCGTGTCGCCACTACAGGTTTGCCGCACACGTGGGCCTCCAGTATGGCGATCCCGAACGCCTCGCTCCGGGCCACCGACGGAAACACAAACACCGCACAGGCGTGCAGGTGATCCACCAGGGCCGGCTGCGACAGTTCCCCCGGGAAATGGATCGCCACCCCGAGTTGGGCCGCGAGCCGCCGGCAGCGCGCCCGCTCGGGCCCGTCGCCCGCGATGACGACGGGACCGCGAATCCCGGGCGCCGCGCGCACCAGAAACTCGAGACCCTTATAGTACCGGTGCCTGCCCGCGAACAATACGAAATCGCCCCCGTACTTCTCACGAAGCCGGCCCACATTCGGCCCGTCGGGACGCTCGAACTCTTCCGGAACAACGCCGAGAGGCACCACCGTGCATTGACCGGCAAGGTCGCGCAGCGTGGGCGAGGAAGCGACATACTGCTCGGAGGTCGGCAGAATCATAGCAGCTTTCCGCAGAAAGTGCATTTGAATCGGGCCGTACACCCGCATGGCGGACGCCTGGCGCACCACGTCGCTGTGGTATCGGACGACGAGCGTCCCGGGCGGCCGGGCCAGCAGATACGCCACTTCGGCCGTCGGGTTCGGCACATGCACCACAATGACATCCGCCCGCTTTCTGCGCAGGTACCAGGGGAACAGGGGGGAGATCGGCGCGCTCTGGAACCGGCCCCATTCTCCCACCTCAGTCACCCGGGTGCCGTCCCGCTCGACAACCCCGCTTCGGAGCGACCGGCTGCACGTGAGCGCTTCGACATCCGCCCACTGCTGCTGGTACCGGCAGCTCAACGCGATGTGCCGTTCCATCCCCCCGCGAACCGGCGGGTCAAAGTCTTTGTATACATGCAGGATCTTCATGGTTTCCCGATGTCCCGGCAGGTCTGGCGGTAGACCTCCGCCGTCCGTTCGGCCGTCCGTTGCCACGTGAATTCCCGGACGCGCCGCAGGCCCTTCTCGCGCAACGTCCGGCGCAGGGCGTCGTCCGTAACCAGCGCGCGCATCTGATCCGCGATGTCCTGCGTATTCTCCGGGTCGGCCATCAGGGCCGCATCTCCCACGACCTCCGGCAGGCTCGCCGAATTGGACGTGAGCACCGGCGTCCCGCACGCCATGGCCTCCAGCGGTGGAAGCCCGAACCCTTCGTGCAGACTCGGCCAGACAAACCCTTCCGCGGCGGTGAGGAGGGCCGGCAGCTCTTCCCGCGCCACGAAGCCCGGCAGCAGGATTCGCCCGGATGCCGGTGACGCGGCCACGGCCCGGCGCAAAGGCCCGCATTTCCAGCCCGCCCGTCCCGCCAGCACCAGCCCGTGGGGAATCGCGTCCGCGACCCTGCCGAACGCCTCGACCAGGCGCGGGAGGTTCTTCCGGGGTTCCAGCGTGCCGAGGAACAGCAGGAACCGCTCCGGGAGCTTATGGCGCGCACGTACGCGCTCCACGGCGTCGGGCGGCGCGGGCCGGAACGTCTCGTCCACCCCCAGCGGGATCACATGGATGCGGTCGCGCGCAAGGCCCAGGCGCCGTTCCAGGTCGGATGCCGTCGCTTCGGAATCCGCAATGACCGCCGCGGCGCCGCGGGCGCTGCGCGAGATCATCGTGCGGTAGTATACGGCATGCCCCCAGCGAAACCAGCCGGGGTTCACCAGGCAGCTTACGTCGTGGACGGTCACCACGGCGCGGGCCAGGTTCCCGGCATGACCAATGCTGGCCGGGTAATGGATGAGCCCGGCGTGCCGGAGCCATGACCCGCCGCCTGCGAGGTAATTCAACGCGCGCACCCGGCGGAGCGGACCGGGCGCCGCCGCGGCGCCTTCCGGCAGCGGAACGTCCTCCGGCCACGCAAACGTTACATCCATATCACCGGCGACGCGCGGGAGCCATTGCGCCAACTGAACCGTGTACTCGCCCGTTCCGCTTCTGTTTCCGGCCTGGGTGCCATCGATGATTACGCGCATGCCGCGACGCTCCGGTACACGTCGAACGTGCGGGCTGCACAGTCCTTCCACGAGAATGCCGCGGCCCGGGCCTGCCCGGCCTCGGACAGCGAGGCGCGCCGGTCTGCGTCGTGAAGAAGCTCCTTAACCGTATTCGCCCACGCATCCACGTCGCCCGGGGGCAGAAGCACCGCCGCACCGCCTGTCACTTCGGGTATCGACGACGTGTCGGACGCCGCCACCGGGCATCCGCAGGTCATGGCCTCGAGCACGGGCAGCCCGAAGCCCTCGTAAAACGACGGAAATACAAACAGGTCGGCCGCCGAATAGAACAGGGCAAGCTCGGCGTGGTGTTCCACGTACCCCGTGTGCAACACCCGGCCGCCAAGCCCGGTCTCGTCCAGCGTGCGGTCAAACTCCGCCCGATTCCATCCCATGGGTCCCGCAAGCACAAGCTGGTGGGGCACCTCCCCGGCAATTCTGCTGAATGCCCGCAAAAGCGTCGGCACGTTCTTCCGCGGTTCAATCGTCCCCACAAACAGCATATATGGAGGCTGTACCCCGTAGATCCGGCGCACGTGGTCCACGGCGTGCTCGCGGGGCGCCGGACGGAAACCGTCGTCCACCGCCAGCGGCGCCACGGCGACCTTTGCCGCGGGTATCCCCAGGTGCCTGACAATGTCGCGGGTTGTGGATTCCGAATACGTCAGGATCGCGTCCGCTTCCCGGGCAAAGCGCGCGATGCTGCGCGAGAACGGCCCCACGATCTTCGGGCTGCACAAGTGCGGCGCCGCCAGGAAGGTCAGATCGTGGATGGTGACCACCCGCTTCGCCGTGGACGTGGGGGGGAGGAAGTAATTCGTTGCGTGATATACATCTACGCCGTGGAGCAGGGCGTCGACCGCCGGGCCGCCAAAGAGTTCCCAAACCGTGTAGGCCACCCGGGTTGGCACGGGTACATGGCGATGGAAGAGGCTCTCGCCGAAGTGGCGGGCATCCACCCGCCGCAAACCCGTCGAAAACGCCTTCAGCTGCCAGACGCGGTCCAACTCAAGCAGGTGCTTGACAAGGTAGTAGCAGTAGTTGCCGATGCCCGTCCGGCCGCCGGTCACGGGACCAATGTCTATCCCAACATCCATACGCATGCCTGTCCTCTTGTCTCGGACCTGCCCATACTACGGCCGGTACCCTGCAATGTCAACCGGCGGCATGCCCGGCGCCGCCCTTAACAGATTGTATAAAAAAGAGTTATGCGGCGACCGCCCCGCCCGGGCGCCCCCCGGCAATTCTTGACACCGCCCCGACCGTATGGTACACTCCGCCCGTTATTAGCACTCGTGTATACCGAGTGCTAAACGCGAGGCCTCACGCTCTTGGACCACGGTGCCGAACAACTCAGCCAACGTGAACGGCTCATCCTTCAGGCGGTCGTACATGCGTACATCACCACGGCGGAGCCGGTGGGGTCCCGTGCCATCGTGCGGCGCTTTGACCTCGACGTCAGTCCGGCCACCGTGCGCAATGTCATGGCTGACCTCGAGGAGGCGGGCTATCTCAAGCAGCTCCATACAAGTTCGGGGCGCGTCCCGACGGACAAGGGCTACCGCTACTACGTCGATTTTCTGATGAGCGTTCAGGAATTGACCCGGGCGGAGCGGGCCCGCATCCAGGAGGAGCTCTCGGGACGGCTCAATGACGCCGATGAGGTGATCCGCCATACGAGCCGGCTCCTGGCCTTGACTTCCCATCATATGGGGCTCGTGGAGGTGCCGGACGAGCGGAACGCCGAGATCTGCCGCATCGAGATGGTGCCCATCGGGACGCGGCGGGTCGGCGTGGTGCTGGTGGACAACTACGGACGGGTGCGCACCCTGGTGGCGAAGCTGGACGAAGCGTTGCCTGCCGAAGGCGTGCAGCGTATCGGGCGCTTTCTCGACGCGAATTTCCGCGGCGTCTCAATGCAGGGACTGCAGGCCGCGGTTTCGGCGCGCACCGCATCGTTTCTGGATGAGCAGCGGCGGCTCGCCGAACAGGCCTTGCGTGTCCTGGCGCTCATGCCGCCCAGCCGCCAGGGCGAAGTGATTCTGGAAGGAACGGCGCAACTGTTTGAGCAGCCGGAGTTCCAGAACGTGGACCGCGCCCGGCAGGTCTTCGGCTTTTTTGAGGAACACGACCGGCTGGTCGAGCTGATCCGTTCGTCTATTCAGGAGGGCGAACCGTTGCGCACGTCCATCGTGATCGGCTCGGAAGCGCCCGATGACGAGTTGCACGAAATCAGCATTGTCGTGTCGCCCTATTGCGTGGGCGAGCAGGCGGCCGGCGTGGTGGGCGTCATCGGCCCTCGCCGAATGCAGTATTCGAGGCTCGCGGGTCTGGTCGAGTACACCGCGGCCTTGTTGGGCAGTTATTTGACCGGCATCGCGGGCATGACCTCGGAGGATGACGGCGGATTCACGCCCCTCCTGGGCGGTCCCCGCGACGGGAATGACGAATAGAGACTGTGGACGGAATGAAGAAGAAAAGCACCAAGAAGACGTGTTCAGAAGAACAACTCGAAGCCGAGGCCCACACGAAGGCGGACGCCGCTGAACCGGAGACGGCCGCAACCGCGGAAACTCCAGGCCCCGCGGAAGATGCCGGGAACGATGCCGGCGCGTCCGGGGGGGCCGCGACGGCGCAACTCCCCGACATCGATGCGCTGCTCGCCGAACGCGATCAGCTCAAGGACCAGTTGCTGCGCGCACGCGCCGAGTTCGATAATTTCCGCAAGCGCAACGCCCGCGACTATGAACGGCTCCGAAAGACCGCCGCGGAAGCGCTGGTCCGCGACCTGTTGCCCGTCATGGATCACCTCGAATTGGCGCTGAAACACGCCGATGACGCGTCGCAGGCGGTGGTCGAGGGCGTTCAGATGGTCGCCCGGCAATTCGCGGACGTGCTCGGCCGGCACGGCGTAGAGCCCATCCCGGCTCTGGGGGAGGCCTTTGACCCCAACGTGCACGAAGCCATGATGCAGCGGCCCGACGACGAAGCCGAGCCGAACACGGTGCTGGAGGAATTTCAGCGCGGATACCGCATGGGGGACTTGATTCTGCGGCCGTCGAAGGTCGTGGTATCCTCGGCGCCCTCCGCCGCGTCCGCGGAAATGGGTGACGGGGGAACGGAAGAAGGATAGGCACGCCAGGCGATTCGAGATCGTGACCAAGGCCGCGGTGCGCGCGCATGACGGTGTCGTCTCAGGCTAATCTACGGAGGTTCATGGAAGATGGGTAAGGTTATCGGCATTGATCTTGGAACGACCAACTCGTGCGTGGCGGTCATGGAAGGCGGGGAGCCAACGGTCATCGCCAATGCGGAAGGCAGCCGTACGACGCCGTCGGTAGTTGCTTTCACGAAGGACGGTGAGCGGCTGGTGGGCGCTGTCGCCAAACGGCAGGCCATCACGAACCCCGAGAATACCGTGTTTTCGATCAAACGGTTCATGGGCCGCCGCCACAACGAGGTGGCTTCGGAAGAGAAGATCGTGCCGTACAGGGTCGGCGAGAACCCCTCCGGCGACTGCCAGGTCGAGATCATGGGCAAGACCTACCGGCCCCCCGAGATCTCCGCGATGATCCTGCAGAAAATGAAAGAGACCGCCGAAACCTATCTCGGCGCCACCGTCACCCAGGCCGTGGTCACGGTGCCCGCCTATTTCAATGATTCCCAGCGCCAGGCCACCAAAGATGCCGGCCGGATCGCGGGACTGGAGGTCCTGCGCATCATCAACGAGCCCACCGCCGCAGCCCTGGCCTATGGGCTCGACCGCAAAAAAGACGAAAAAGTGGCCGTGTACGACCTCGGCGGCGGAACGTTTGACATCTCGATCCTCGCGATCGGCGACGACAGCTTCGAAGTGCTCAGCACGAGCGGCGACACCCACCTCGGCGGCGATGACTTTGATCAGCGGGTGATTGACTGGCTCGCCGAGGAGTTTCTCAAGGATCAGGGCATTGACCTCCGCAAGGACCCGATGGCCCTGCAGCGCCTGAAGGAAGCCGCCGAAAAGGCCAAGTGCGAACTCTCCACCACCATGCAGACGGACATCAATCTGCCGTTTATCACCGCCGACGCCTCCGGACCCAAACACCTCAATTACACCCTGACCCGCGCGAAACTCGAGCAGCTGTGCGATGACCTCCTCCAGCGGAGCAAGAGCCCCTGCTTCCGCGCCCTCGAAGATGCCGGCCTCTCGGCCCGGGATGTCGATGAAGTCATCCTCGTCGGCGGCATGACGCGCATGCCCGCCGTGGGCGAAATCGTCAAGACCATCTTCGCCCGCGAACCGCACCGGGGCGTGAATCCGGACGAAGTCGTCGCCATCGGGGCCGCGATCCAGGGCGGCGTGCTCTCCGGCGACGTCAAAGACGTGCTCTTGCTCGATGTAACGCCCCTTTCCCTCGGCATCGAGACGCTGGGCGGCGTGTGCACCAAGCTCATCGAGCGCAATACCACCGTCCCGGTGACCAAACGGCAGATCTTCTCGACCGCCTCCGACAATCAGACCGCCGTGACGATTCACGTGCTGCAGGGGGAACGCGAGATGGCCGACGACAACCGAACGCTCGGCAAGTTTGACCTTGTCGGCATTCCGTCGGCGCCGCGCGGCATCCCCCAGATCGAAGTCACGTTCGACATCGACGCCAACGGCATCGTCCATGTCTCCGCCAAAGACCTCGCTACCGGAAAAGAACAGAAAATCCGTATCGAATCCTCCAGCGGCCTCTCCGAAAACGAAATCGACAAAATGGTCAAGGACGCCGAGTCGCACCGCCAGGAAGACGAGGAGAAGAAGCACCGGATCCAGGTGCGAAACAACGCCGACTCCATGGTGTATCAGTCTGAAAAACTCCTCAAGGAGAGCGGCGACAAGATCAGCGCCGATGACAAAAAGGCGGTCGAGGCCGCCGTGCAGGAAGTGAAGACGGCCCTGGAAGGCGGCGACACGGCCACGATTGAAGCGGCCATGGAACGCCTCACCCAGGCGCAATACAAACTTTCCGAAGCGCTGTACCGAAGCTCTGCCGAGTCGGCGCAGGCCGGTGCTTCGGCGGGCGCGGGACCGCACGCCGCGGGCGACGCGCCGAAAGGCGGCGCGTCCGAGGAAGGCGCCATGGACGCCGACTTCACGGTCGTCGACGAGGAAGAGAACCAGGACGGAACAAAACAGAGTTGAGGCAATACGGAACCGCACGGGCCGGTGGCGTGATACCGGGCGGGCAGCGGTTACGTGTTCAAGCGCTCGTGCCGGATACCGGGTGCGGGCGGGTTTCGTGGATACCCACCAATGGCTACGAAGGATCTGTACGAAATACTGGGAGTTTCACGGCAGGCCTCGCAGGAGGAAATCCGCAAGGCCTACCTGAAACTTGCCCACAAATACCATCCCGACAAAACCGGCGGCGACAAAGCGGCCGAGGAAAAGCTCAAAGAGATCAACGCCGCGTACGACACGCTCAAGAATCCTGAGAAGCGCTCCCAGTACGATCGGTTTGGCCAGGCCGGGCCGGGGTTTGGCCCCGGATTCGGCGGCGACGCAGGCTTTGGCGGGTTCGGATTCGGTTTCGAGAATGCCGGCGGCTTCGAAACGCCGTTTGAAGATTTCTTTGATGTCCTGTTCGGACGGCCGGGCGGGCGCGGCCGCCGCCGGTCCGCGGCGCGGCCCGGCAATGACATCGAACGCCGCGTCACCATCTCGCTGCGAGAGGCGGCCGCGGGCGTGAAACGCAGCATCCGGTTTTCGCGCATGGAGAAGTGCGCGGACTGCAAAGGGTCCGGGGCGGCCCCCGGCACCCAGCCGCGAACCTGCCCCGACTGCCATGGCGCCGGCCAGGTACGCCGGGCCCAGGGCTTCTTCAGCATCACGCAGACCTGCCGGCAATGCGCCGGGCGCGGCTGGACCATCGACTCGCCCTGCGGAAAATGCCGCGGCGCCGGCAAGGTGCAGACCCAGCGCGAACTGGCCATCGATATTCCGGCCGGCGTGGACACCGGGTCCAGACTGCGGGTTCCCGGCGAGGGCGAACCGGGGGAGAACGATGGTCCCCGCGGCGACCTGTACATCGTGGTCGAAGTCGAGACGCACGACGTTTTTGTCCGCGATGGCAACGATCTGATCTGCGAGGCGCCCATCAGTTTCCCCCAGGCCGCCCTCGGCGCCACCATCCGGGTGCCGTCACTCCAGGGCGAGGCCGAGGTCAAGATTCCCGCGGGCACGCAGTCGGGGCAGCTCTTCCGCCTGCGTGGCCTGGGCATTCCCGATATTCGCGGATACCGCACCGGCGACCAGATCGTGCGGGTGGTTGTCGAAACCCCCACGCGCCTCAGCCGCGAGCAGAAAGAACTGCTCCAGCGGTTTCAGGAATTGACCCAGGAACAGAATTATCCCGCCCACGTGCGCTTTCTCGGCAAACTCAAGGAATGGCTCGGGGGATGACCCGGTCCGCGGCGCCCGCCTACTCGGGCGGTACGTCCGGTTGAGCAGGAACAAGCGCCGCGGTGCCCGCCTGCCGGCGCGGCTTGCGCACGAAATACCCCGATACGATCACCGACATGATCCCGGCCAGGGCGTTGGCCGCCGCCATGCCGCCGAACAGGCCCGCGCCGCCCCACCACCACGCGCCCAGCGTCGCCAGCGGCACATACAAAACGAACATGCGCACGGCCATCAGAAGCGTCGATATCACCGCGCGGTGAATTGAGTTCAGGATGCTGGTCATGAAGATGAACGAGTTCTGCAGCGCATGGCCCAGCGGAACAATGCGCAAATACAGCATGATCTCGCGCCGGACCGCTTCCTCCTGGCTGAAAAGGGCCGCAATGTGCGGCGCGGCGGCCCACAGCGCAACAAAACACAGGCCGCCCCAGACCGCGCCAAACTGGATGCTGTGGCGTTTGCTGCGGCGCGCGCGCCGGTACTGGCCGGCGCCCCAGTTCTGTCCCACGAACGGCACCAGCGATGCGCTCAGCGCATACACCGGGATCGAAGTGAACGCCGTTACGCGCATGCCCGCTCCGAGCGCCGCCACCACTTCCTTCCCGGCACGCGCGGCGATCGCGGTCACGAACAGATTGGAAAGGGGCACCATGATGTTGGTCGCGCTGGCCGGCACGCCAATGGTCAGGAGGCTCCGCCACGACCGCAGCACCTCGTCCAGGCGTGGCCGCTGAAATGTGATCATGCGCTCGCGGAAATGAAGAAACGCCAGAGCCGCGATGCACGACGTAATCCTGCCGATGACGCTGGCCAGGGCCGCGCCGGCAACCTCCAGCCGGGGAAACCCGAACAGGCCGTAAATCATGATCGGGTCAAGCACCACGTTCACCAGCGCCGCCACGACCATGATCGCGCTGGGCGTGACCGTGTCGCCCGTGGCGCGAATCGCGTTGATGCTGATGGTCGGTATCACCATGAACGCAATGCCCAGGTACGTGATCGCCATGTACTGCCGCACCAGGTGCAGGGTCTCTCCCCGGGCGCCCAGGGCCGCGAACAGCGGCTTCACGGTCACATACCCGCCCGCGGAGAGCGCCACGACGATCACCAGCGAGAGAATCAGGCTGTCGGTTGTGTAGCGGCGCACAAGATGCTGGTCGCCGCGCCCGATCGCCTGCGAAACCACCGCGCTGGTCGCCGTACCCAGCCCCATGGTGATGTTGCTGATGACAAACACCACCGGAAACGCAAATCCAAGCGCCGCCAACGCGTCCGTGCCCAGCCGCGCCACGAACAGTGTGTCGGCCAGCGTGAACGAGATCTGCGCAAACAGGCCCACCGACATGGGCCCCGCCAGCCGGAACAGCGTCGTGGGAATCGCTCCGGACGTAAGGATTGCCTCTCGGTTTGTGGCCATGCGGTGTTGAACAGGCGCCTTTCTCTGGTATTCACGAAGGTCCCCGCGACTCCCCCGCGGACGGTCGCCGGGCTCCCATGACTCGCTGCACCTCGCTATGGTATCAAATCTCCCCTGCAAGACCGTATGAGGCGTTCCGGGCGGCTCCCGGGGCGCGGAGCGGGCGATTACGGTGGTCTCATGCCGGTGAAGTGTCCATACTGAGGGGACTCCGCTGGTTCCGGCGGGCGTCTGGCGTCTCGTTTGCTCGAATCTCCCCGCTGGAGTACGATCACGCCCATGACACGCGACATGTTTGAACACGCCGCCGCCGAACGTTTGCGCAAGGAGGCGCCCCTGGCCCGAAGGGTGACCCCGCGCACCCTCGACGAAATCGTGGGGCAGGATCATATCCTTGCCGCGGGCAAGATTCTCCGCCGCGCCATCGAAGCCGACCGTATCACGTCCCTGATCCTGTACGGCCCGCCCGGCTGCGGCAAGACGGCCCTGGCACGCATCATCGCCATGCGCACCAAATCCGATTTCGAGAACCTCAACGCGGTCACCTCCGGCGTCAAGGATCTCCGCGAACTCATCCGGGCCGCCAAAGACCGCCGCATCCACGAAAACCGGAAAACCATCATCTTCATCGATGAAATCCACCGGTTCAACCGCGCCCAGCAGGATGCCCTGCTCCCCGACGTCGAAAACGGCAACATCATCCTCATCGGCGCGACCACCGAAAACCCGTTCTTCTCGGTGGTGGCTCCGTTGCTGTCGCGCTCGCAGGTTTTCGAGCTGAAACCGCTCGATGACGAGCACGTCGTGACCCTGCTCGAACGCGTCCTGGCCCATCCCGACCGCGGCATGGCGGAGCTCGAAATCGTCGTGGACGACGCGGCCCTCAGCCACATCGCCCGGTACGCCGAGGGCGATGCCCGGCGCGCCTTGAACGGTCTGGAAGTGGCCATGCTGACCACGCCGCCCGTTGACGGGCGCATCCATATCACCATTGATGTCGCGCAGGAATCGATCCAGCGCAAGCTCATTCACTATGACGGGACCGGCGACCAGCATTATGACGCCGCGAGCGCGTTTATCAAGAGCATGCGCGGCACCGACCCCGATTCCGCGCTGTACTGGATGGCCTACATGCTCGAAGCGGGGGAGGAGCCACGGTTCATTGCGCGCCGCATCTGTATCGCGGCCGCGGAAGACGTGGGCAATGCGGATCCCCACGCGCTGGTCGTTGCTACCGCGGCGTTTCAGGCATGCGAGTTCATCGGCCTGCCCGAAGCGCGCATCATCCTTGCCCAGGCCGCCACCTACGTTGCGTGCGCGCCCAAGAGCAACGCCGCCTACATGGGCATCGACGCCGCCCTCACCGACGTCCGCGAAGGAAAGACCGTGGCCGTGCCCAAGTATCTCCAGGATGCCCACTACCCCGGCGCGCAACGGCTCGGGCGAGGCGCGGGTTATCAGTACGCCCACAATGGCGAAGACGGATTCGTCGTACAGGACTATGGCGTGCCGCGCTGGACCTACTACCAGCCCACCGGGCGCGGCAAAGAGGGCGAATTCAAGCAACGGCTCGAGGAATGCGCCCGCCGCGAAGAAGCGCAGGAAGATCCACACGAGGACCCGGCAGAGCGGTCCTGACCGGCGCGGGATCAGCCCTCCGGCGTCTGGCCGACCCCGGTCTTAACGAACACGTCGACCAGCTCGGGGTCAAAATGCTTCCCCCGCTCGGATTTCAGGTGTTTGACCGCCTGTTCATGCGTGGCGTGGCCTTCGCGGTAATGGCGGGGGCTGGTCATGGCGCAATACACGTCGAGAATCTTCATCATGCGCCCCAGGCGCGGGATGTGCTCGCCTTCCAGGCCGTCGGGATACCCCGTGCCGTCGTAGCATTCGTGGTGCGTGCGTATGACCGGGCCGGTGTCTTTCAGCGCGTCCATGTTCGCCACCATATCCGCGCCGAGTTTCGGGTGGGCCTGAAGCAGCGCCCACTCGTCATAGGTGAGCATCTCCTTCTTGAACCGCACGTCCACCGGGACTTTCAGCATGCCGATGCCCCGGAGCAGCGCCGCGCGCGTGAGCGCCAGATGGTCCTCAGGGGGCAGACCGAGCGCGGCCGCGAACCGCGCCGCATGTTCCTGCACGCGTCTCGAGGTGCCCGGCGCGACCCCTTCCTGAGAATCCACCACGTCGGCCAGCAGATACAACAGCTCATCGTAACGCAGGGCCAGCCCGATCGCCGCCTCGAGCACGTCTTTCGGTTGCTGTTTGGCCGTCGGCGCGATCAGACCCACCGACGCCGGCGGGAGCGGCGTGCCTGGCGCCACCTGAACAAACTGCGTCTCGGGATCTTCCGCCGCGGCCGACATCTTTCCGAAGTACTTCCCATCCGCCGTAATCACCGCGATGCGTCGCAACATGATGTCCCCTTCCTTCCGTCCACTGCGTCCCCGTTTCTCTCCTCGGCCATCCTACGACATGCCCTTCGCCGAATCCAGTCCGCTCCGCGGCCCGGGCGGCGTTCCCCGGGCGGAGACCGGGTTAGTGCGCCTCCGCCCCGCGAATCTTCGCGGCAAACGCCAGGATTTCGTCGAATACCTGCTCCTGATCGTAGTCCCAGTACATGTGGTGGTTGGACCGCTCCAGCCACACAAGGCGTTTGTCGCGCGATGCCATGCGTTCCAGGGCCTTCTCCATGGCTTTCGGCGAGGATGCAACATCGTTCCGGCCATGGAGCACCAGCACGGGGCAGGTGACCTTCTCGAGCGTTTCGTCGGCCCGCGCGCGTTTACCGAGCCGGGTCAGCGTGCGGATGGCGGAGGAGGGCAGCCACGTGTAGCAGACGATGTGTTCCCTCGCCTCCTTGCGGTTGACCTGCATGAACAGCCTGCCCTTGTACACCCAGCGAACAAACGGAGCGGTCATCTGCCCCCACAGTTCCGGAGGCAACACGTAGTACCACCGGTACGTCACGCCAAAATAGGGCGCGCCCAGCACCAGCCCGTCGACTGGCATTTCCGATGCGGCGAGCGTGCTCAAGGCGCCGCCCATCGAATGGCTGATGAGCACCACCGTGTCGTGGCGCTCGCGAAGCCCGCGCACCTCATCACGGACCGCATCGAGCAACGTTTCGGGGGTCTGTCTGCCCATATCGCGCGGATGCGTGCCGTGACCCGGCAGGAGCATGACCCGCACGCGCCAGCCGGATTCGGCCAGCCGTTCGGGCAGGCCAGCGAAATCCGTCCCCGCGCCCCCAAACCCATGGATGAACAACGCCGCGCACGGGCCGTCTTCCGGGCCCAGGTCGCGGGGCTCCGACCCTACCAGCAGGCCCGTCGCCGGGTCGCGCGGCTTGTGGTCTTCGCCGTGAAGCGCCAGGTTGAACGCTACGCCGTTGTACACGAGCAGAACGGCTGCCAATCCGCCAGCGATGCCCATCAGGCGCATCCACCTCCGCCGTGCCTGTGTTGTCTGGTGCGTGTCGTCCGGCACGGTGTCAACCGCCGACATCCAGTTCTTTGGCGATTTTCCGGACCCGTTTGATGTCCATCTTTCCTGTGCCGAGGATGGGAATCTCCGGAATGTGGTAGAAGGAATTGTACTTGGGAAGCCAGAGTTTCGGCAGGTTCGACTGATCCATTTTGGCCACCAGGCGTTCGACGTCGCCGTTGCTCAGCGTGTGCAACACCACGAGCCGTTCGCCTTTCCCCGAATCGGGCACGCCGGTGACCGCCATGGACTGTTCGCTCAGGCCCAGGAGCCGGTGCAACTCCTCTTCGACCTTTGTGTGCGGCACCATCTCGCCCGCGATCTTGCTGAACCGCGCCAGGCGGTCCGTAATCGTGATGAACCCGTCCTCATCAAGAAAGGCGACATCGCCGGTGTTGTACCAGCCGTCGTGCAGGACTTCGGCGGTCTTCTCGGGCATGCCGATATAGCCCGTCATGATGCTGGGGCCCTTGACGTGAAGGAGCCCGGCCTCTCCCGGCGGAAGTTCCTGCCCCGAGTCCGGGTCGATGACCTTCACGCTAACGCCCGGAATCGGATGGCCCACCGTCCCATGCTTGGTGCCCACCTGATAGAACCCCGGCGCGCGGAAATCGACCACGTTGAACGCCACGGCGGGACCGCACTCCGTGGTTCCATACCCCTCCAGCGGGGTGAGGCCGAATTTGCTCTCGAATGCGTCGCGCACCCGCGCCGGCAGCTTTTCCGCGCCGGTGATCACGTACCGCAGACAGGCCAGCTCCTCCGGAAGGCACCGCCGGATAAAAGCCTGCAGAAACGTCGGCGCCGCCACCAGGAAATCCAGCTTGTATTTGTAGATCTGCTGCCCGATTACTTTTGCCTCGAGCGGGTTCGGGTGGAACACCACCCGGAATCCCTGCGCAAGCGGCAGCCACAAAGTCGCCATGTAGCCGAAGGAATGGAAAAACGGCAGCATCCCCATCATGCCGTCTCCGCGCTTGTGCGGAAACACCTGCAGGGCCGACTCGATATTGCTCATGATGTTGAAATGGGTCAGCATGACGCCCTTGGGCTCGCCTTCACTGCCGCTGCTGAAGATCACCGTCGCCAGATCGTCCGGCGACCGGCGCGCCGGCCCGCCAAGCCGCCGCTCAAGCAGGCGCACGGGAAGCGTCGCCGCCATCAGCATGGCCACCATCTGGTCCGCCCCCCGTATCGTCTTGCGAACGTCTTCAAGATAGACGGCTTTCGCCGGCACTGTGCAGCTCACCTTGCTCAGGAAGGCGTGGGCCGTCAGCACCTGCGTGAGATTGCAGCGCCGCGCCGCGCTCTCCAGGGCATCGTCCGACGCCGTGTAATTCAGGTTGACGACGGTCTTCCCCATCAGCGTGAGCGCGATGTTGGTGACGGCCGCGCCGACCGTCGGCGGCAGCAGCACGCCCACCATGGGCTGCTTGTCCAGCACCGTGCGCAGTTTGCGGGCAAGCGCGATGCTGCCCACCAGCGCCTTCCAGTAGGGAAGGCCCTCCGTGGCGTGGTCGGCCATGGCCATCTTGAAGGCGCGTTTGCGCGCCATCCGCACAAAGCCGCGGTGCAACAGTGGCTCGTGAAGTTTGCGATCCAGATACGCCTCGGTGCCGAGCCGCTGAATCCGTTCGCGCACCTCCACCGTCGTACTCGTCGCGCGCATCGGTTCGCCGAAGGTCACGGCCACGCGGTAGGGGATGCGTTTCGGGAGTTTGAGGAAGAACCGGCCCTTGGAATAACTGAAAATACTCCCCCACAACCGGTCCAGATGCGCGGGAATGATCGGCGCATTCGTGCCTTTTATGATCCGCTCAAACCCTTTGCGGAACGGCAGCAGGTTCCCCGTGCGGGTAATTTGCCCTTCCGCGAAGATGCACACGAGTTCCCCGTTGTTGATTGCATTCGTGGCTTCGTGCAGCGAGTGAATCAGGTCTTTGGGCTGGGCCATCGGCGATACCGGGATCGCGCGCATCGCCTTCGCGAACGGGCGAATCCACCGCACGCCGAAGATCTCCTGGGAAATCAGAAACCGCACCGGCCGGTCGATCGAGGCCGTCAGGATCAGCGCGTCCACGAATGACGTATGATTGGCCACGAGCAGCGCGCCCGCCCGCTCCGGGAGGTAGTGCCGGCCGCGCGTATCGACACGGTATATCGTGTTGCCCATGATCCAGAGCGCCGTCCGCAAAATGAAGGCAGGCAGGCGGAAACAGAGGTACAGCCCCATCAGCAACGTCATGCCCGCGCCCGCGATGAAAATGTTGTACGGATTCACGTTCTGGCCCGACGGCATGAAGATCGGCTGAATCAGCAGTACAAGGCCCGCGGTCGAAATGCCCAGGCACGTCACGATATTGAACGCCGCGATGATGCCGCCCTTCATTTCGCGCGGGCTGCGGTGCTGCAGCGCCGCGGCCAGCGGCACTTCGAAGAAGCCTCCCGACCACCCCAGCAGAAACAGCAGCCCCGTCAGCACCGGGAACGAGGTCCAGGGAAGGTACAGCAATCCGGCCGAAAGCGTCATGCCTGCCAGACCCAGCGGCACGAGGCCGAGCTCGATCTTCCGGCGCGAAAAGTATCCCGCCGCCACACTGCCCATGCCAATGCCCAGCGCAATCGCCAACTGCAGGTAACCCACGTACTGGTGCGACCAGCCCAGGACGCTCTCGCCCAGCACGATCACGTTGCTCTGCATCAACCCGCCGATGAACCAGAAGAACCCCCCGCCAACCATCGTCAAAAACAGTACATGGTCGCGCCAGAAGCACTGAAAATACTTCCCCAGCCCCGACCAGGGATTGATGGGTATGCGCAGGGACGGACAGGCCGGCGGCACCTGCGTGACCCGGTACGACGAGATCAGGCCCAGCGTCGACAGCCCGATGAGCAGCCCGGACAGCCAATACACCCCCAGGCCCAGGTCCATCAACGGGCCCACGATCCCCACGCCAAGGATGATCGCGACGAACGTCGCCATCTGAAGGATGCCGTTCCCCCACGACAGCCGGCTTTCCGGCAGCATCTCCGGCAGAATCCCATACTTGGCCGGGCTGAAAAACGCGCTCTGCATGTTCATCATGAAGAACATCACCGCCATGAAACCGACGTTGTCGGTCCAGAAGGCGAGCAGCCCGACGAGCATCACGCCGACCTCCCACCACTTGGTGGCGATGGTCACGCTGCGTTTGCTGAATCGGTCGGCCAGCGCGCCGGCCAGTCCGGGAAACATCAGATACGGAAGAGCGAACATCAGCAGTCCCAGCGCCGCCAGCACCGTGGTGACCCACGTGGCCGGACGGCCTGCCGCCTCGTCCGCATACCTGTCGCACAGGTAATAGATCAGTACAAGCTTGTAGGCATTGTCGTTGAAGGCCCCCTGAAACATCGTGGCGATCAACGCCCAGAATCCCTTGGCGTCGAATCGCTCGTCCGCAACCGGATGCGCCGGCGCTGCAATAGCCATCATCGGTTCTCCTTAAGCCAGGCTACGCTTCAAAATGAGGCAACATCATAGCCAATCGCACCACCAATGTCAGCGTTCGCGTTCACGTGCGGGTCAGGCCGCCGATTCGCCGTTCTCTCCGGCGTTCGCCAATTCCCGCAACCGCGCGCGGACCGGCTCCAGCATCCCAATGAGCCGCTGGACCTCGCTTTCACTCAGATGTCCCAGCACATCGTGAATCGTGTCGCGGTAGACCGGTTCCAGGGCATCGACCACCTGGCGCCCCGCCCTGGTCAGTTCCACGTGATAACTTCGCCGGTTGTCCGGCACGTCGCGCCGCTCCACATACCCCTTCGACTCCAGCTTGTCGAGCACGGACGTCACGGTTGCCCGGGTGACCACCAGCCGCCGCCCCAGTTCAACCTGGGTGATCGCACGCGTCTTGTACTTCAGGGCAAACAACACGTTGAACTGGGCCTCCGTCAGGCCGAATTGCCGCAACATCTTGCCGGCCAGTATGGACGCCAGGGTCGCCGTGCGCAGGATGCCGAGCATCGCTTCGTGGCGGATGTCGTCAAACGGCAGGTCGAGATCAAGTTCGTTCTGCAACGCCATCGGGACAAACCCTCCTCTTTACTTTCGATCTGTATTGTACGCAGCAAAACAGTTTGATGTCAAGCAAAGGCCCGAACTATTTCTCCCGCCGCCCGTGTTCTTTCTATGTCCCGCGCCAACCATCTCTAATAAAATGGGTTAGAATGCGGCCCCGCCGCGCTGGAGCGGCGGCGCCCGGACCCGGCTCCGCGCCGCGACCCCGGGGAATGGAATGCTTGCCCGGGGGCGTCCCGGCGCATCCATGCGAGGAAGTAGCAGTGACACGGACACCAGTCGAGCAGCTGCCTGCCAGTAAAGCCCCATCCCGGCCCGTCTGGGTCAACTCTTCTCTTGTTGTGGCCGCGCTGGCGTCGGGAGCGGCCGCCTATTTCGCGCTGCCCGCGTCGATGGATGAACCCGCGCGCCGCATGGCCGCCATCTTCGTCGTGGCCCTGGTTCTGTGGGTATCCGAAGCGGTGCCCCTGTTTGCCACCAGCATGCTGGTCATCGCGGGCGAAGCCTGGTGGCTGACGTTGCAGACCGGTTGGGAGAGGCCGATCGCCTACACCGACATCTACGCGTCGCTGGGCAGCCCCATCATCTTTCTGTTTCTGGGCGGATTCATCCTGGCCAGGGGCGTGCAGAAAGAGGGCATCGACGTGCAAATGGCCGCGGCCCTCATGCGCCCCTTCGGCAAACACCCGGGCGGCGTTCTGGCCGGCGTCATGTTCATCACGGCCTTGTTCAGCATGTTCATGAGCAATACGGCGACCACGGCGATGATGATTGTGCTTGTCCAGCCCCTGGCGCTCCAGGTTCCCGCCGGCGACCGGTTCCGGCGCGGGCTGGTGCTTGCAGTACCGTTCGCGGCGAATGTGGGGGGCATCGGCACCCCCATCGGTACGCCGCCCAACGCCATCGCCCTGGAAGCGCTGCGTGCCCGCGGGCTGGAAATCAACTTCTTCGAGTGGATGGCGTTCGCCTTGCCGCTGCTGGTCGGCACCCTCGCGGTCATGTGGCTCCTGCTGTTCATCCTGTACCGTCCCGGGCACGAGGGTCTGCGGGTCGAGGTCAAGAGCGAATTCAAACTCACCCTGAAGGCTCTCGTCGTCTATATGACGTTTGCCGTCACGCTTGCCCTCTGGCTCGGTTCCCCCTGGCTCGACCAGTTCTTCGGGCTGAACCTTCCCACGGCGGTCGTTGCGGTGGTGCCGGCGGCCGTCCTGACCGCCACGAAGGTCATCTCCCGCAAAGACTTCAATTCGCTGGAGTGGGATGTGCTCGTGCTCATCGCGGGCGGTATCGCTCTCGGCAAGGGCATGGGCCTGACCGGGCTCGACGCGTGGCTTGTCGAATCCCTTCCCACCAGCCAGATGAGCTTTTTCATGCTCGTGGCGTCATGCTGCCTGTTCGTGGTCGCCCTTGGTACCGTGATGAGCCACACCGTCGCCACCACCATTGTCATGCCCCTGGCCATCGCCGTGGCATCCGGGGTCGCCAGCGAACCGCAGGTGCAGGTGCTCGCCGTCATGGTGGCGATCGCGTCGAGTTACGCGGTCGCGCTGCCCATCTCCACGCCCCCCAATGCCATCGCCTACGGCAGCGACCTGGTCGATACCCGCGACATCATGCGGGTGGGAATACTGACATGCGTCGTCGCAACGGTTATTATCATTACAACAGGGCCCGCGGTTGTTTCCTTGATTCTTCGCGTCGTGGGCTAACGCATCGGCTGCGCGGATGGAGGCCGCGATCATGAGAGTTCTCGTCAGTGGCGCGTCCGGGCTCATTGGCTCGGCTCTGTGCGAAGCATTCAGGCAGCGCGGCGACGACGTCGCGAAGCTCGTCCGGAAGGAATGGAGTTCGTCCGGAAACGAAATCCTCTGGGACCCCGCCGCGCCATACCTCGAACGGGGAAAGATCGAGGGGTTCGACGCGGCCATTCACTTGTCCGGCGAAAACGTCGGTTCCGGCCGGTGGACCGAGCGGAAGAAGGGCGAGATCATCGAGAGCCGCATCCGCACCACACGCCTGCTTGCCCGGACCTTCCTCGAACTTGAATCTCCGCCCAAATCGTGGGTGGTCGCTTCGGCAACGGGATTCTACGGCAATTGCGGCGATCGCAGGCTCGACGAGGATGAGGCCTGCGGCGAGACCTTTCTCGCGGAAGTCTGCCGCCAGTGGGAGGACGCCTCGCATCCCGCGCGCGACAAGGGTATCCGCGTGATCAACACCCGGTTTGGCCTCGTCATGGGCGGCCGGAAGAGCCCGTTCACCCGGATGCTGCTTCCCTTCAAACTCGGTCTTGGCGGTCCCGTGGGTCCGGGAACGCAGTACCTGAGCTGGATTACCCTGCACGACGCGGTCCGCGCCCTGCTGCATGTGCTCGCCACCCCGTCGTTCGAGGGGCCCGTGAACGTCGTTTCGCCAAACCCCGTCCGTAACAAGGAGTTTGTCTCCAGCCTGGGCCGCGCCCTGAACCGGCCGGCCGTTCTGCCGCTTCCCGCCTTCGCCGCGCGCCTGCTGTTGGGGGAAATGGCCGACGACCTGCTTCTGGCCAGTCAGAGAGTCATTCCCCGCAAACTCCTCGAATCCGGGTTCACATTTGAGTACCCCGAACTCGAGCAGGCCATCCGCCACGTGCTCGAATCCAGGTGAACCATGCCAGAATCGCCCATACTTTCCCGCACACACAAGCCCGCCGCCTGGGGGCAGCGCGCCTTTGCCTGGTCGCTTCATGCCGGTAACCGGCTCATGCGGGGCGTGGCCCCCGAACGCAAAGACCGGTTGTTCCGCATGCTCTCGGGCCGGGTGCTCGAGATTGGGCCCGGCGCGGGCGCCAACCTGCCCCTGTACCCGCGCGACACAACCTTGTTCGGTATCGACCCCAACCGGTTCATGTTCCGGTACCTCCGCGAAGAGGCCCGTGAGGCCGCGAGAACCATGCATCTCCTCAACGGCCGGGCGGAATCGCTCTGCCTCAGCGACAATGCCATCGATGCGGTTGTGTGCACCCACGTCCTGTGTTCCGTCGATGATCTCGACGCGGCGCTCCGCGAAATCCTGCGCGTCCTCAAGCCCGGCGGTCTGTTTGTCTTTTTCGAACACGTCGCGGCGCCGCGGGCCACCCCCCTCCGTTTCCTGCAGCGGCTTCTGCGGCCGGGATGGCAGAAAGCGGGCGAGGGTTGCCGCCCCGACCGCGAACTCTGGCGCGCCCTGGAAACGGCCGGTTTCTCGCACTTGACCTACGAGCATTTCCGCGTGCCATGGGCGCTTGCCGTCTCGCCCCACCTCGCCGGCTGGGCCCGCAAACCCGGGGGCGCCGGCTGAACATCCCGGGGTGGTGCGTGCTCCCCGCCTGCGTCACGCGGAGGCACAACGCCACACCGTCTGGGAAGGCCGCCATCGCCCTCCCTTTCGCCCGTATTCTCCCGTGAAGCCGAACCTGATACCATACGGACTCAACAGGCGGAAAGGGTCCTTATAATGTGGGTCCGCAAGCCGTGGAGGATGGTTCCCGTTCCGCGCCGGAGTCTGTCTTCCCGAGGGCCCTGCCCTCTGCCACCGTGCGCTGCCGGAGGACTACGCGCAATTGACCCAATCGAACCCGGGATAACGAGGAGTATAACCGCATGAAAACCGCCGCCGTCCTGCTCACCATCGCCGCCCTTGTCTCTGTCGCCCGGCCCAGTCTGGCGCAAGCCGCCAACCCGCCGGCGCCTGAGCCGCCGCGGATCACCAAACTCGGCACGATTGACTGCGACATGGTCGAGACTACGCCCATTGTGTTCAACGGCAGGCTGTACCGCTTCGAGTACGTCCGCGACTTCTACTACAAGCCCAACACCACCGGACGGTCTCATTTCCGTTTCGTTGATGTCGCTTCGGGAGAAGCAGGGGCGCCGTTTGCCTGGGACCAGCATCTCGGCAGCGCCCTCGTCCACGGCGATACCGTCTATGTGTTTGGTGTGAACAAGTGGGGCGGCGACGCCATTCAGGTCTTCTGGTCCAAAGACCTCAGTGCCTGGGAGACCCAAACCGGAATCACACTGCCCGGATGGGAACTCTTTAACAACGGCGTCTGCAGGGCCGGCGACCGCTTCGTCATGGCCATCGAGATCGGCGCTCCCCCGGAAGAAGCCGGCCAGCCCTTCACCATGCGCTTCCTCGAGTCCGATAACTTGCGCGAGTGGCGGCTCACCCCGCCCGAGTGCGTCTACACCAAAGACCGCTATTCCGCCTGCCCCTCGCTGGCCTTTCTGGACGGTTTCTATTACATGTTCTACCTCGAGAGCTGCCCCGGCTTCTATGCCGAGGCCCTCGTGCGCAGCAACGATCTCGTTCATTGGGAGCCAAGTCCCTTCAACCCGGTACTCAAACACTCGGATGACGACCGCAAAATCGCCAGCAACGCCCTCACCGCCGAACAACGGGAGCGCATCCGGACCGCGGCGAACATCAACAACTCCGATTTCGATTTCTGCGAATTTCAAGGAAAGACCGTCATCCTGTATTCCTGGGGAAACCAGCAGGGGGTCGAGCACCTGGCCGAAGCCGTCTATGACGGTACGAAGGCGTCCTTCCTGCGCGCCTTCTTCCCGCCAGAACCCCGGTCGAACGACGGCGGCTCAACAGAATGACAAAAAATCGCCGCCCCGGCACCGCCGGCCGGATTTCGCCCGTCCGCGAGGGAATCGCCGAACGTATTGAATTAAAAAGGCTTGCAATTCGACCGCGGTAAGGATAAGAATATCTCTGGACTGGCCCGCAACTTGCTCGTTTTCAGGAGCGCAGAGCGGAAAGGGTGACGCCGGTCGCGGGCTTGTCTCTTGAAGGAGGCAGGCCTGCCCCCTGTTGAGATTGCCCGGCGCATCTATGTGCAACGTCTGCGCAAAAACCGGCCACGGGCGGTGGTATACTCGTGAAGGGGAAGTACGGCGGTACCGAGGTTCCGCCCGGGATGGGTCTGGCCGTCTATTCCGGCCCAGGGATGGCAGACCCAAGGGAAGGGACCAAATACGGTCTCGACCACAGCATCTAGTGTTGATATACTAGGAGCCGGACCAACGGGGAGGAGTTCCGCAATGCCTACCTTCACGTACGTCGCGCGTACCCGTGACGGGAAACGCGAGACCGGCAAGTTGACCGCCGAGAACCGCCAGGTTCTCATTCGGACACTTCAGGGGAAGGGGATGGTGCCTGAACGCGTCGATGCGGTGGGAGCCGAAAAGAAGGCCGGGCGTGACCCCAAAGTCAAGACCTCGGAACTGCTGGTATTTACGCGGCAGTTGTCTACGATTGTGAACGCCGGTTTGCCGCTGCTTCAGGGATTGGACATCCTCTCCGAGCAGTCGGAAGACCCGCGCTACGCCGCGGTCATCCAGGGCATCGCCAACGACGTCGAGGCCGGTGAGACCTTCTCCGACGCGTTGCGGAAGCATCCCCGGATCTATTCGGACCTCTTTGTCAGCATGATCCGCGCGGGCGAGGCCAGCGGCAATCTCGATGGCGTGCTGATGCAACTCGCCGAATACCTGGAGTCCATGGAAGAGCTGAAGCGGCGCATTCGCTCCGCCATGACCTATCCGGTCGTGGCCCTCAGCATGATCCTGCTGATCGCCGCGGGGTTGATCATCTTCGTCGTGCCGCAGTTCGCGGAGATCTTCTCGGGGTTTGGCCGGCAGCTTCCGGCGCCGACCCGCGTCCTGATTGCGGCGAGTACCTTCCTCAAACAGTGGTACGGCATGCCGCTGATCATCGCCGCGATCATCGGGCTGGTCCTGGCGACGCGCATGTATGGCGCCACGGCGGCGGGCAAGTACCATCTGGATGCGCTCAAATTGCAGATACCGATTTTCGGAAAGCTCTTGCGCAAAGTGGCCATCAGCCGGTTTGCCCGCACGCTCAGCACCCTGACCCGCAGCGGCGTCAACATCCTGGCCGCTATGGAGATCGTTGAACGAACCGCCGGCAATGAAGTGTTCGCGCGGGCCATCAGCACTGCTGCGGACTGCGTGCGCAACGGCGAGACGCTGGCCGACCCGCTGGCCCGAAGCGGCCAGTTTCCCGCCATGGTGACCCGCATGATCGGCGTCGGGGAAAAGACCGGCGCCCTCGAACAGATGCTGCAGAAAGTGTCGGACTTCTACGATTCGGAGGTCCGGGCGGCGGTAGACGCCCTGACCAGCATGATCGAGCCCATCTTGATTCTCCTGATGGGTATTGTGGTTGGCGGCATTGTCGTCGCGCTGTTCATGCCCATTCTCCAGCTCTCGGGACTCGTACAGCAGTAGAATGGCGCCGGGGAGCCCCTCTCGGGGAGTAATTGAGAGGGCGAGCGGTGTACCGTCCCGCCGGTTCGGGATTCGCGGGGCGTGCCCGCCAACTGCGCTAAAGTCTTGGGGTTACATGGTCGATATATGCGGTGAGGTAGCGCCCGCGCGCTACCGACGTCGCAGAAATCGTGGAAGTTGCAGGAGGATAGCCCATGTCGGGAACCTTTTCCGCGGGCGGACTCATCACCGGGCTGGATACCAACACCCTCATCGCCCAACTCATCGAGTTGGAGCGTCAGCCCATTGTGCGCCTCCAGCAGCGCATCGCTTCCCTGGAGACCCAGCGCGACGCCATCGGCGATGTGCGCACCCAATTGCAGACCCTGCGCAACCGCGCGGAAGATTTCCGGCTGAACACCGTGTTCGGCCAGTTCCGGGCCGTTTCCAGCCAGGAATCTGTCCTCACGGCGGCGCTTACCGGCGCGAATCCCGCATCAGGCATCTACACGGTCGAGGTGTTGCAGCTCGCCAGCGCGACCATTGCCCGCAGCAGCGGCGCGCTCGGCGCCGCCATCAACCCGGACGTTCCCCTGAGCGGCAGCGGCATCCAGACGGCGATCACCGCAGGCAGTTTTACCATTAACGGCACATCGTTCACCGTGGATCCCGACACCCAGTGCCTCAACGACATCCTCGCCCTGATCAATGGCAGCGGCGCCGGGGTGCTTGCCACCTACGACGCGGTCGAGGACAAGGTCACCCTGGAAAACGACACGGCCGGGGACACCAGCATCATCAACCTCGGCGCGACGGGCGACACCAGCAATTTCCTCACGGCGATCCAGCTCGACGGCGCTTACCAGTCCACCGGCAGCAACGGAGCCACAGTCGTCACAAGCGCCCGCAATCTCGGAGCCGTAACTACCTCGGCCGCCCTTGGCGCCGTCGCCTTTCGCAACGGCGCCGTGACCGCCGGGAGCTTCCGAATCAACGGCGTCCAGATCAATGTCGATCCCGCTGCCGATACCCTGGACAGCGTCATCGCGGCGATCAATGCCTCCGGCGCACACGTCACGGCGTCGTATGACCGGGCGACCGACACGCTCCGCGTTGTCTCGGACGCACTGGGCAGCCGCACCATCGCCTTCGAGTCCGGCACCAGCAACTTCCTGGACGTGGCGAACCTGACCACGGCCGTCCAGACCGCCGGCAGCGACGCGCAGTTCACCGTCGACGGCGGCGCTGTGCAGACGCGCAACACCAATGCGGTCGCCGACGTCATCGCGGGCGTCACCCTGAATCTGCGCAGCGCCGGAACGAGCACCATCGCCGTCGAAACCGATACGGATGCCATCGTCGAAGGGGTGCGGGGGTTCATCACCGCGCTCAACGAGGCGCTGACGGAGATCCGCGGGCAGACCGCGCGCGACGCGACGCTCCAGGGCGATTCCAGCATCTCCATGATTTCCAGCCAGCTTCAGTACCTCATGTTCAGCAACGTCGAGGGGGTGGATGGCACATTCGATAACCTCCTGGAAATCGGCATCTCGACCGGCAGCGCGTTTGACTCTGAAACCGGGGCCCGGTTTGAGCTGGATGAAGAGGCATTTCTCGACGCGCTGCGGGAAAACCCCGAAAACATCGAGCGGCTCTTCTCCAACAGCGGCCGGACGGGCATCGCCGATGTCCTCTCGAACTACCTCGAAGACGCGGCGTCGGCCACGGGCTTCCTCAATCAGCGCATTCGAAGCGGAGGAAGCGTCGACTCCCAGATTCAGGCGTATAACGACCGCATCGAACGGCTCGAATACATCATTGCCCGGCATGAAGAGCGTTATCGCGCGCAGTTCGCCCGGCTCGAACAGATGGCGGCACAGTATCAGTCCCAGGGGTCCTCGCTGTTGGGCCTGGGCGGCGGTCTTTCGTTCTAGCCCGGCGCTGCCGGGCAACACTGGAGGAGGTTCTGCAATGGGGGATTCACAAACCGCGGCACAGTTGGGCGCCTACAAGAGGGTGGACGTTGAAACCACATCTCAGGGCAAGCTCATTGTGCTGCTGTTTAATGGCGCCATTCAGCGCGCCGAAGAGGCAAAGCGCCACATCGCGGCGGGCAGCATTGAACACGTTCACAACAACCTCATCCGCGCCCAGGAGATTCTGGGGGAACTCCGCAGCGCCCTGGACATGAAAACCGGCGCGATCGCCCAAAACCTCGACCGCATCTACGAATACCTTCAGCACCTCCTGATTACCGCAAACCTGCGGAAGAGCGTCGAACCCATCGAGGAATGTCTGGGGCACCTGACCGTTCTGCGCGACACCTGGAAAGAGGCGTTCGACAAACTCGCCAAGGAAGGCCAGACCGCAACGGCTGCGGTCATGAATCAGCACGGGGCCTCCTTGATGAACCTCAGGGGATGATGCGTCCGTTCCGTGAATTCAAGCCGCGTCTGATAAGATGTTCGACGTGGAACCGGGATGGTTGGGTTGCGGGCTGTGGCCAGGGGATGATGTCCAAGGCCGGCCCGGTACCTCATTTTGTATCCAAACTACGCGAATAGTATACTTAGTACAGAAACCCGGGAAGCACTGGCGAAGTAATGGTGTCAAAAAGGGGCTCTCGTGTCGGAAAAGGCGGCGGAACATAACTACCGCATGGCGCTCATGTTCTATCGAACGGAGCGCTATGAGGACGCTATTGCCATCCTGGATGACCTGGCCCTGGAGTTCCCCGACAGCAAACACGTCTTGTACGCTCTGGCGAAGTGTTTTGCGAAGGTCGGCCGCTACCAGGAAGCCCGGGCGCTCTGCCAGGAATTGACCGACAAACATCAGGATGAGCGGGCGCAGACGCTTCTTGAGCGGATCGGTGACCGCAAGGACACCTACATTCCCCAGAACGCGTTTCACGAGGCGCCGCCGGATCTGCCGCCCGGTATTGGCCTTCATGATGAGGGCGCTCCCGCGAGTTCCTCCGCTCAGATCGCGTCTCCTCCGGGCGACACCACCTCGTCCTGGATGTCCTCGACGCCGACAGCCCTGGTGAACGATTCCAAGACGCCGGCAGCCTTTGTGCGCGACTCCAAATCGGGTGCGGGAAGTACGTACAGCTCGGGCGGCTCGTATTCGACTCCTCCCCCCGATGCCGTAACGCCGTTCATCACGCCGCCTCCCCTGACCGAAGTTGAGGAGACGCCGTTAACGACCCCGCCGCCGCTCCCCGAGGCCGAGGCCGTCAAGACGGCCGAACCGGCCAGAAAACCGCTTGTCTCCAACGGGATGATCGCTGTCGCCACGCTGGCGGTCGCCGCCCTCGTGCTGATCTTGTGGGTGGCATTCGGGCCGCGCCAGTTCGTGTTTCCCGATGATCATATGATGGGCACCCTCGTGATTCGCGAAATCGACGGGCCGCGCGTGCGCTGGAACGAGTACGGGCCCGCCCGCGGGGAAACGTCGTTCCCTAAATGGGAGTACATTGGCCTCAACGCATCTCCCGACCTCGCGGAAGCCGACCTGATCCTGCTGCAGAAAGCATCCTGGCTCAGGTATCTCGACCTGAGCAAGTCGAGCATCACCGATGAGATGGTGGAGCCGCTGGCGGAATTGCGGCAGCTCGAAGTCATTGACGTCCGCGGCACCAAACTCACCGAGGGGGGGATTGCCCGACTGAAAAAGTGGCTCCCGAACTGTACCGTCCGGTTTGATGTGATGCCGGCGCCGGCGCCGGTGGCTGCGGCGCCCGCGCCGCCGCCCGCTCCAACACCCGCCGCTCCGCCGGTCCAGCCGCCCCCGGCCCCCGCGGCGCCACCCCCCGAACCGCAGGCGCCCGGACCGCGCGAACTGATCTTCGCGGAGATGGTCGGCGACGTGCTGGTGAAAGCTTGGGATGCCCAGGAAAGCACCGAATGGAGGCCTTTCCAGCCCGCCAAGGGGCGGGTCGTCGTGCCCGAAGGAAAAATCGTCAAACTGGCGGTACGGGCCGGTTCCGACAAACTCAGCGCCATTCGCCTGCTGGGTGCGGATGATATCCATACGGTGGATGTTTCCGCGGCCCGTCTGGACGACGCGGCGGCGCCTTTTGTGGCCCGTTTGACCGGCCTGCGTTGCCTCATCGCCAACGATGCGGAGATTACCAACAAGGGTCTGGTCCAGTTGTGCGCACTGACCGAATTGCGGGTCCTTTCCCTGGCTGGCGCCGGCAAGTTTGACGCCGCGGGCATGGCCAGACTTGCGGCGATGAAGCATCTGGAGCGCCTCGTACTGCGAGGGGGGAACGTGAATGACGAGTGCCTGCAGCACGTCGGACGCCTCGCGCAACTCCGCCACCTGGACCTGACGCGGACGATGGTCACGGACGCCGGGCTGGCGTCTCTTGCCCAACTGACGCAACTGAATGAGCTGATCCTGTCTCAGACCCAGGTTTCCGGTCCCGGTCTTGCCCATCTGAACGCTTTGGGGATGCTGGAACGGCTTGACCTTGCCGGTAACCCCATTTCCGCCGAAGGGATGCAGCACCTCGTGCAATGCCGGCGCCTGCGATTCGTTCAGATGGATGGGCCGACCATCACGGACGCCACCCTGCTGCTCCTGGCGCAAGTGCCTACGCTGAGGCAGGTCAGCCTGAACAACACCGGCGTCAGCCCCGAAGGGGCGGCAGCCCTGAAAAAGGCGCTGCCCGAATGCTCGGTGCTTGTTTCGAAGCCCCGCCGCTGAACCTGCTCCCCGACCCGGGCGCGCCGTGGCCTCCAGGCACGGGCAGCGTGGGTGAGCGCGATGCCTGCTGCGTGTTGGGATGGCAAGACTTTTCCCCGCGAACGGGCTATAGTGAATCAAGCCCGACACGACCGGAGGATTCCCGATGAAACCGCGCCCCGATCTCCTGACCAAAGACGCCCCGAAAGGCGTCGAGGCGTTTCAACTCACCGAAGAGGCCGTCCCTTCGTGCCATCTGTACATGGAGGCCCAGATCTTTACCCCCGATTCGAAGCGGTTCGTCCTTCATCGCAGCGCCCATTCCCACGGCAGCGACCAGTCGGACCCCGAACACCGCTACCTCCTCTGCGACCTGGAGAACGCCGGCGCATTGTCGCCGCTCACGGATGAGACCGGCGCCACCGCGCCCTCCGTCTCGCCGGACGGAACGTGGATGTACTACTTCGTCAACGAAACCGGCGTGAACGCCGGCAACAAAGCCGTTGCCGCTCGGCTGCACGAACCCTACACCGGACGCGACGTTGACCAGCTGACCGCCAAGCTGGACACCGAGATAGAAGCCGCTCCAATCGTGGCTGTCCACCACTTCGATCATCGGCGTCTCCGGAATGTAGAGATCCGCCGCGAGGACCGGAGTGGCAACCAGAAGAGCCGCTGCCGCGATTGTTGCTCTAAACATCTGCTAGTCTCCCAATTGACCTGATGTGGCGAAATGCAGCCAGATCGGACGCATTGTCAACACAAAGCCGCCAATTGACGGCCTCAAGCCACAACTACCAAAGCAGTGTTGCTCAAAAGCGGCAGATTCTGGAAAGCCGTTCATCAACCGTAAAGTATCTGGGTCGCTTCCAGCTCGTCGATCAACCTCTCGATCATTGACAGTCCCAGGGACCAGAAGCCCGGATCGCGGGCATCAAGTCCGAAAGGCTGCAGCAATTCCGAATGATGCTTGCTGCCGCCCGCGCGCAGCATGTCGAAATAGCGCTCGGCAAAGCCGTCGCTGGATTTCTCGTACTGAGCATAGAGCGAGTTCACGAGGCAGTCGCCAAAAGCATAGGCGTAGACATAGAACGGCGAATGAATGAAGTGCGGGATGTAGGTCCAGAACACCTCGTAACCCGGCCGCAGGTCGATCGCGGAGCCGAG